>OCAS01000349.1_pt1 | contig 41891 bp, 38 predicted proteins | sample 1550751 | NCBI WGS metagenome assembly OCAS01 (sample SAMEA2580301, study PRJEB22360) | human gut metagenome | biome: human gut; feature: human-associated habitat; material: faeces | place: Denmark | collected 2008/2010
TTAAGTCCCAACTGGCTGTTGGGTACTGAAACCCTACACTTATATATTAGGAGGAGGAGAAGGATGATGGATAATTTGAAGTGTCCAGTATGTGAAGGAAAAATTGTAAGTTCCTATAATCTTGAAAAGGATGGCTATTACATCTGGTGTGAAAAAGATTATAATCATTTCCACAAGTCCTGTTCTGAAGAAGAAGCCCAGAAGTATCCAAAGCATTTTACAAAAGAAGAAGCTATGCTTGATGATATGAGGGAGAAACTTCAGGACGAGGATAATGATTATTATCATGGTTTTTAATGCTATTTGTGGCATTAGAACAAAAAGACAGTAGCAGACTAAAGACAGAAAAATGAGTTTTATAAAGGCTCACTGAAATTTAGTATGTGCTACAAAAAGGGATAATACATTATCTTTTATGACAGAGCAGCCAGTCTGTGTAAAAGCCAGAAAGTAAGGCTCTATTTTTGCTTTGCGATGACTTTTATTATACGGCTGGCTGTATCTGCATACGATTAGGATTTTTGAAATCCAATCTATGGCAAATCGGAACAGGCAGATTATCCAACGAAAGCGGAAGAAAGGTGTATAGTATGAAAAACAAGAAAATAGCAACAGGAGTATTGGTGGTTGGTTTATCAGTATTAACATCCATGACAGCGTTTGCCGGACAATGGATACAAGATTCAAAAGGCTGGTGGTATCAGAATGATGATGGATCCTATCCGGTTTCTACATGGAAACTCATTGATGGAAATAATGATAGCTTGTGCGAGTGGTACTATTTTGATAGCGAGGGGTGGCTTGTAACCAATACTATTATTGATGGTCATACCGTTGATGAAAATGGTGCACGGGTTGTAGATGGAGAAGTCTTGCGATTGCCTGGCGTAACATTATATAGTGGTGGATCATTACAGTAGACTCCTAATGAAACAACTACACCAGAAGCGACTGTACCAATGGAATAGGTCTTTGAGGGGGTGCAGGAGAAGTATAGAGTAGAGGCAGAAGTAATACGAAATGATCCTGAAGTTTGAAAGAAAATGGAGGAACTTATGAGTGGTGGTGTTGGTGCTGCAATAGGTGCACACTAATACAATAAGTTCCAATTATGTTTACACTTCCCCATTTCCTATTCTATGGGGAACTTGTAGAGAGAATGGAGACAACAAATGATGAAGAGATTAGTAACATTAGGCTTGGTAGCTGGTTTATCAGTATTAACTTCCATGACAGCGTTTGCAAGTACATGGGAAGTGCAGCAGGATGGCTCTTATAAGGTATATGACAGTAAAAGAAATTTAGACAGTGATTCTGGATATTATAGCGTATCCTATTATCGATGGGAACAGCAGGAAGACGGCACTTGGAAAATGCACCGAACGAGCGACTGGTGGCAGTCGGACTGCAGCCATATGCAGCATATTGGGATAGACCCGAAAGACTCTTGCCCGGGAGAACTAAAGCATTCTGAAGAATATTTACAGGGATCCAAAGTTGTAAAAGATAAGTGGTATTTTTTTGATGAAAATGGAATTATGGTTGCAGATAAATGGTTATCAGCAACGGAAAGATATACAAATTCTTGGTTTGAAAGAAAACCCGATAAATATTCCGCAGGAATATGGACATATTATGATCCAAGCGGTGCAAAGGTCTTTGATGTAGAGGTAGACGGAAGAAGAATTGATAAAGACGGTATCTGGAGGGATCCGTCAATCATCCCTCTCAGAAGCGATGGGATCGTTGATCTTTCAAGGCTTGACGCAGAAGGAATTGATCATTTTTCGGTCGAAATTGAAAATAACTATTCGCTAGATGAAATACTGGAACGATTAAGAAATCTACCAGAATATATTGGAGAGTCTACCAATGAGTACGGAACGCTTGAAATGAAATTTACAGAGCCAACATTAAATACTTTTGCAGAAGTTTTGATTAGTATGAATAGTCCGGAATGGAGAGAATGGAAAGAAATGAATCGGTTATAAGGAATTACGGAATAACTTAATGAAATTTCGATACATAATAAATGAAAATTTAAAATAGTGAATGAGAGAGGTATGAGTGATGAAGCGTAAGGGATTAGTAACAGCAGGCTTGATAGCAGGTTTATCAGTATTAACATCTATGTCAGCGTTTGCTGGCGAGTGGAAACAGGATTTAACAGGCTGGTGGTATCAGAATGATGATGGTTCCTATCCGACTTCCACATGGCAGTGGATTGATGGTGACAATGATGGTGTATCAGAAAGCTACTACTTTGATGAGCGTGGATATGCTGCACTGAATACAGTGATTGATGGTTATACGGTTGATGGAAAAGGGCACTGGGTTGTAAAGGGTCAGATACAAACAAAAAGAATTGTTGATACAGTGCAGTTTATAGACTTCACACCATATTTCAATATGGATTTGCATACCTTTGCAAAACACCTGGGGTATAGCGATGAGGGGCTAGACAGAGAAATAAAAAAGAGTGCTATGGAACGTGATAGATATACATTTGAATGTGGCGGTATGTCATTTATAGACAATGACACCAATACAGATTATCATTATATATTTGCGGCGGATGAAAATGGAAATGTCTCAAATCAGATGACCTTTATTGATGCCGGAAATACTGGATTAAAGGGATTGATGACAGGACTTGCAAAAGAAGAATACACAGCTTCAGAACTGGAGGAAATTGTAAAGCAGGCTGGAGCAACGAATATTAAAAAGACAGAAGATGTTCGGAAGGAGAGTATTTGGGGCGTTTCTAGCAATGGCGGTTTTGTTCCAACAAATAATTACAGAAAAGTTTACAATACAAAGCTGGAATTTGATTATAATGGATTTCGCTATACTCTTAGAAATAAAAACACATATGATTCTACTCCATTAATTAGCGAAGGAAAAGTTTCTCGTATTGACTAATATCAATTTTGTAGGAGATAAGGTAAAGTCTGGGGTAATACTCCCCCAGACTTTAGGTCAGCCGTGCGGAGCCAGCCGCCGCCAGCGACGTGCCGCTGGCACTCTGCCCCCTGCCGTTGTCGTTGGTCGTCCCCGCCCTGCTTTGCGTTGCATACTCCACAAAAAGTTGGATATCTTCCCCAAAACTGTTATAATAAGAGATAGCAACAGAAGTTTTAACAAGGATTTTTAAAGATATCGAGGGAGACAGATGATATGAAGAGCAGATTAAAGAAAGTAATTATTGCGACAGGAGCATTATTGTGTTTAACAGTAGCCCCTATATCACAGGCTAATCTATTAGGAGCCTACATGAGCAGCATGACAATAACAGCTCAGGCGGCAGAGCAAAACCAGCTTCCCTACTCTCAATATTGGGAGACACAGGCAGATGGAAGTTGGAAGTACAAGTTAAATTCTGGTGGATATGCGACAGGTTGGGTACAAGATGAAGCAGATAAGAACTGGTATTACATGGATAATTCGGCTACTATGCAGTCTGGTGTTTTCAAGTCATATGGTAAATACTATTTGCTGTCAGAATTGCATGACGGTCACTATGGACACCTTGTAAAGAATGGTGAGACATATAATGGGGTGTTTATTAGTGCGGATACTTCATCAGAGTATGAGGGAGCCTTAACGGATTCCACCTTATCTGCGTTAAGAAATGAGGGAGTAAACGTAGATAATGTAAAAGACATATCTGGAAGTAAGCACGTATCCGATGGAGCAGTAACGAACAGCAATCCAAGTGGTGCAGGTGCTTGGGGTTTAACGGAGGAAGACATGGATAGACTAGGTATTACTGAAGAGGACTTACAAGAATTAGTTGACATGATGGGCGATGGGTGTAACTACGGAAGTTTACACTAACAAATTTCTAGATACAAAGACAAAATTATAGAACACATTAAATCTAAAAGAATTTCTAATTTTTGTAAAATGTAAATTAGTCATACAGATATCCAAAGACTTGCAGTAAATGAATACTCGCTATAAATACAGAATAGCACCAGAATTTCAATACAAAGCAAAACCAGAACAATAAACAACAGGTTGATAGATGAAATGCGTCTATCAACCTGCCGGTATATTATGGGGATTCTGGTTCTTCTGGTGACAGCTGTCAAGGGCAAGATGAATCTGCTCCGCAGACCCTTGACCGCCTTGTTAAAACAGAAAGTCTTTGAAGACACATTGAAGACAGTGTGCGTTCCTCCTTGATTTTACTGGCTTTTTTGACGGTTTTTGTGTTCGAATCCCGTCTCGCGCTTTTTTATTTGCCCGGTTTTACCGGGCTTTTTTGTGTCATGTTGCTTTTTTCTCCGAAAACCACGTTTTAACCAGTTCGCGTAAATATGTTGGAAACGGTAAGATATGGTAGATTTCAGCTGTTTCAATTTGTTTTATGGCTGTAGTCGCACAGCCACCAGCAAAATAGATCGTTAGTGTATAATTATTATTGGCAGATAGAACAATTTGACAAATGAATATTTGCGAAATAGAATATAATTGTTTTTACGGAAAGACTGTACGGGAAGGTTTTATGCAGAACAGATAAGGAGAGCATTATGTATATCGCAGATCTTCACATTCATTCCAGGTATTCACGGGCTACCAGCAGGGAACTGACGCCGGAGCAGCTGGATCTGCAGGCGAGAAGAAAGGGAATCCAGCTTCTGGGAACAGGGGATTTTACCCATCCGGCCTGGAGAGAGGAGCTTTTTGAAAAGCTGATTCCAGCGGAGGAGGGACTGTATCAGCTGCGGGAGGGGTGCGTGCTTGAGCCGGAGAGCGACGCTGCACGGACTCGCTTTGTGATTTCCGGGGAGATCAGTTCCATTTATAAGCAGGATGGAAAGGTGCGGAAAGTTCATAGCCTGATTCTGCTTCCAGGGTTGGAGGATGCAGTAAAGCTGTCAGCAAAATTAGAAAGTATTGGGAACATTCATTCGGATGGACGGCCTATTTTAGGATTGTCCTGCCATGACCTTTTAGAGATTATGCTGGAAGTTTGCCCGAAGGGAATGTTTATTCCGGCCCACATCTGGACGCCTCACTTCTCCATGTTCGGCGCGTTTTCTGGTTTTGACCGGGTGGAAGACTGCTTCGGGGAACTGACGCCCTACATTCATGCGGTTGAAACGGGGCTTTCCTCGGATCCGCCTATGAACTGGAGACTTTCAGCACTGGATCGTTTTCAGCTTATTTCCAATTCGGACGCCCACTCTCCGGCAAAACTGGGACGGGAGGCAAATCTGCTTAGCAGTGATCTTTCTTATGAGGGACTAAAAATGGCCGTTGAGACGGGAACTGGCCTGGAGGGAACGATCGAGTTCTTCCCGGAGGAAGGGAAATATCATTTTGATGGACACCGAAAGTGTCATATTTGTCTGAATCCCGCTGAGGCAGAGCGTTGTGGCGGAATCTGTCCGGTCTGCAAAAAGAAAATAACCATGGGTGTTTCTCATCGAATTGATCAGTTGGCGGATCGTCCAGAGGGATTTTTGCCGTGCAGCAGAAAAACATTTGAAAGTTTGGTGCCTCTGGCAGAAGTGATTGCAGCGTCCACCGGGCGTTGTGTATCATCTAAGAAGGTGCAGGCGGAGTATGAGAAAATGGTAAGGGAACTGGGGACGGAATTTACCGTTTTAAGGGAACTTCCCATAGAGGATATTAAGCGCCACTCCGGTCATCTCATTGCCGAGGGAATTAGACGGCTGCGTGAGGGCAAAGTGACCCGGCTGCCGGGCTTTGATGGGGAATATGGCGTTATTAAGCTTTTTGAATCCAATGAAATCGCCAATCCAGATGGTCAGATGAGTTTTGCTGAGCTGTTCAGTGAGAACTTAAAGAATGGGACAGAAAAACCTGCTGATACGGGAGATGGTGAGAGCAAAGCCCGCCGGAGAGAAATGATGCTGTCTGGGGAAAAGAATGGCAGTGAAGATAAAAGGGCGGGAAATCAGGCGGCCGGTATAAAAAATGAAACGATTTCAGCCGCTTTGCCAGCCGCTGTGGCTGGGGATTTTTTAGACTGCTTAAATGAAGAACAGAGGCGGGCAGCAGATGTTTGGGCCCGCTGTATGGCTGTAATCGCAGGTCCTGGAACGGGAAAGACGGGGACGCTGACAGCGAGAATTCGCTGTTTGATGGAGAAGAGACGGGTGAAAGGCTCGGAAATCACGGCAGTGACCTTTTCTAACCAGGCAGCGGGAGAACTGCGGGAACGGCTTCAAAGAGAAATGCCGCATCGGAGAGCAGTCAGCCAGATCCAGGCGGGAACCTTTCATTCGATCTGCCTTGCGTTTCTTGGAGCAGCGGGGATGGAATGCAGAATAGCGGACAGACAGGAGCTTTTGGATTTGGCGGCTGATGTGATAGAGGAGCGGAAACTGGATATTCGTCCGGCAGAGTTTATAGAGTATGTGTCAAGGGAGAAGAACCGGTGCGGACTGGAACCGGCAGAGGACTGCCATACAAAGAAAACGGAGGAGTTAGAAGAGCCTCTTAAAAATGCCGTTTGCATTTATGAGGAGCGCATGAAGGAAGAAAAGCTGTTTGATTTTGATGATCTGCTGATAGAGACCCTCCGGCTGCTACTTTGGGAAAATGAGCAGGTCCGGCAGTTATGCACCCATTTTAAATATTTGCTGGTGGACGAGTTTCAGGATATCAGTCCCCTTCAATACCGTTTGATTCAGGAATGGAACCGGGATGGAAAGGAACTGTTTGTGATTGGTGATCCGGATCAGTCGATCTATGGCTTTAGAGGATCGGATCCTGGCTGCTTTGAACGGCTTCTTAAGGAGATGCCTGAGACAGAGGTGGTTCGGCTACATAAAAATTACCGCTCTACGACCCAGATAACAAGGGCTTCCTGCGGACTGATCTCCCACAATCCAGGAAATGAGAGGGTCTTTGAGGCCGTATGCGGGAATGGCCTTCCGTTGCGTATTGTCCGAGCCGGCGGAAGACGTTCTGAGGGGATTTTTGCAGCCAGGGAGATCAGCCGCATGATCGGCGGCATCGATATGCTGGATGCTCAGGAACGGGAGATGATGGAGCAAAGACAGGTGAGAAGCTTTGCTGATATTGCAGTTTTGTGCAGAACCAACCGGCAGACCGAAGCGATGGAGGAGTATTTAAGAACAGAGGGGATTCCTTATATTGTGAGGGGAAGAGGCTCTTTTTTACAGGAAAAAACAGTTTTGGAGGCGCTTGCATTTTTTCGGATGCTCTGCAGGGAAATTAAACAGCAGCAGGAGGAAGATGCGGATGTAAGGGAGCGGCTTGAACTGGAGAAAGGAATGGGAGCAGAGCTGCTTTATTTCCTTCAGGAGAAATACAGGACACGATGGAAGAAAAAGCCGGAGGAGCTGATGAAAAGCTGGATGGCTGACCGGAAACTTATGGAGGATGAACCGCTGTCAAAGCTGTTGTCCATGGCCGTATTTTACAAAAATATAGAGGAGCTTTTAGATGCCCTTGCCAGAGGCGTGGAAAGTGATTTGAAACGGTGCGGCGGAAAGCATTATACGGCGGATGCGGTTTCACTGATGACACTTCACGCGTCTAAGGGACTGGAGTTTCCGGCAGTGATTATTATGGGAGTGAGAAAGTATTCGATTCCTTTGGAATACAGCGGGGAAAAAGGACAGGCTGCCCAAACTGCGGACTTGAGTTTTGCGCTACAGGAGGAACGCCGCCTTCTCTATGTGGGAATGACGCGTGCCAGGGAAGAACTGATTCTGGTGACTTCTGGAGAGCCGTCGGCCTTCCTTAAGGAGATACCGGCAGATGTAGCTCTTTGTAAACAGGCGCCAGGGACAGAACGTCCTGAGGTAAAGCAGCTGAGTCTTTTTGATTTTATGTAAAGCCTGAAACTGACGCAGTACAGCAATACCGTATCTTGCTGTGAGAGAAAATTGGAAAAGATTGAACGAAACCCATGGTGCGTCGGAGTGATTGTGCCATGGGTTTCGTTTTGGAAGAAAATTGGAGATATCAGTTCATATTTTCGGAAATTATTTCCATAAACATCTCTTCTGTCATCCCTTTGTGGGAAGAAAGAGAATATGAGTATCCGTCCGCCTGCCATACGGCCAGGAAATAGCGCGTTCCATCTCCTTTTAAGGTGACTGTACTGCCGTTTATATCGATCTGAAGGGTTACATCATAGAGGCTATAATCGCCGGAATTATCGCCGTTTTCCTGAGACTTGCGGAAGGTGAGAGATTCTTCGGAAGCTGCCTCATAGGTAATCTGAGCCATGCCATAGGAGTAGGCATCATAAGACACGGTTTCCGGCTCAAAGGGAAGTCCATGGAGATCGCTGACAGGAAATCCCAGTTTTTGTGAGAGCTCTGCGGCAGAGGCACATTCTGTAATACCACTGCCCACGGCTCCTAACAGTTCATCCGACGGCCCGGACTGTTTTGGAGCCATAAGCTGGGGAAGGAAAATCGCGCTGAGGATAAAAAGAAGAAAACAGGCGGCCGCGGGAAGGGCTCTTCTGGTGCGGAGCAGCCAAAACTTTTCTAAACCGGGCTTTGACAAGGGGGAGTTTTTTGAGCCGGAACTGTTTTCGTTTGATTTTATTTTTCCAAGGATGCGCGTGCGCATTTCCTCTGTGACCTCCACGCGTTCCATGATCTCATGATAGGATCTACTCAAAATCGTATTCCTCCTTTAAAATAAGCTTTAGGCGTTCCCTGCCCCGGCGCAGGTCGGAACGGACGCTGCTTTCTCTGCGCCCCAGAATCTGGGCAATCTGAGCAGTGGGGTAGCCCTCCTGATAGAAAAGATGGATGGCGCTTCGATATTGAGGCGGCAGCGCTTTTACCGCTTCCCAGACAAAGGACAGATCCTCCCGTTCCTCAGCGGCCAGTGTTTCGTCCAGCTCATCCGTATGGCGGATATGGTTGTAATCCAGCCGGTTTTTGCTTAGATTGGCGGCTACTTTTAACAGCCAGGCTTTCTCATGGGCGTCAGATGCAAAGGACGGTACTGTTTCCAGAAAACGAATCAGTGTTTCCTGGAGGATATCTTCAGCATCGCTCATATTGTGAAGATAGGAATAGGCAAGACGCAGGATAGAATTACCGTATGTATCCAGCAGATGTTCAGCCAGATCGGAAACTGGGGAGTTGTTTTCTGCTGCGGATTCGCGGCCACTGAAGGATTGATGGTGGGCCTGCGGGCTGGAAGATCCTGCCGCAGGAGCAAAATCCTGGGGCAGGGAAAAATACGTTAAAAGGAGACGGCAAAGACATCCTTTTATGATCCAGAGCTGACGGCCAAACCCGGACAGAACCATTTTAGGAAAATAGTGCTTGGTACAGATAAACATGAAGATACCTCGACGTTTTGTAATATGACAGTGTATTTTCTATTATTTTACAGCAGAGATCCACTGGGACATTTCGTCAGCAGAGGCATTTGCTCCGCCGATACAGTAGGTATAGCCGCCGTCGGTCCATACTGCAAGGCGGATCTGGCCATTTTCTCCCCTCATGGTGACAGAACGGTTTCCTACAGCCAGGGTTGTCTCTTCGGTATAGTGGTTATAGTCTCCGCTGATATCTTCTGTGCCAACGGCTTTGCGGATATAAAGCCGTTGGTCCCCTTTCTGATAATCGGCCTGTATCAGCTGTTCATCCTTTATAACGGAAAGCTCCGGCGCATCATATCCGGTGATAGAATCAGGCAGTGTAACAGAAAAGCCCACCAACTGTTCGGCGTCTTTCATGCTTTCACAGGGGGTGAAGGGATTTGGCATACCAACCATAGGCTCGGTCTGAGATGTTGCGGCAGATGAGCTTTCAGTTTTATCTGGCTGTCCGCTCTGAACAGTGGTTTCAGCTGACGCTGTTTCATGAGCAGTGCCGGAAATGCCGCATCCGGCCATGGAGATGGCCATAAGCGTCCAGAGAGAAAGACCTGCGGCCATTTTTAACATAGAGGTTCTTTTAATGTGTTTTTTCATAGTATGAATTTTCCTTTCTGTCATGTATCTGTTTCGTATGAGAAAGGGGATTATAATTCCCTCTCTGCTTTATATACAGACAGGAAAGGCAAAATGTTGCACGGATGGGAAAAAATTATTTCCTAATGGGTGGCGCCCTCCGCTGTGCGGATATCAGCGTCATTTTCACCGATGGCCTTAACGGCAGCCTCGATTCCTCTGGCAATATCCTCAATGCTCATGGAAGGAGCGGGAGCCGGACGATTGACCACCTGGCTGTGGATAAAGGGTACGTGCATGAAACCGCCCCGCACGCCGGGATATTTCTTTGCCAGTGTGTAGAGCACGCCATACATCAGATGGTTGCATACAAAGGTACCGGCGGTATTGGAAACGCTGGCAGGAAATCCGGCTTCGCGGATCGCCTGTACCATTGCTTTGATCGGGAGAGTGGTAAAGTAAGCCGGAGCGCCATCCTCAAAAATAGCTGTATCAATGGGCTGATTACCTTCGTTATCCTTAATGCGGGCATCATCCATATTGATAGCTACCCGCTCCGGCGTCAGACCGTAACGGCCTCCGGCCTGTCCGATACATAAAACGGCATCCGGCTGTTCCTTCTCAATGGCCCTGGCTACGGTTTCAATGGATGTTCCGAATACGGTAGGGACTTCCAGCTTGATAATGGAGACATTTTCCACACGGTCCTGTACCTTTTTAACAGCCTCAAGAGCCGGGTTTACCGGCTCGCCTCCAAAGGGATCAAATGCAGTAAGAAGAAGTTTCATAAATAAATCATTCCTTTCCTGAAAAATTATATTATCGGCGTTCCATGAAAAGCGGCATAAAAATGTATAATGCGGTCCTTTGCGCCTGGATATGCATGAGTTTTATGGGCTGCATAAGTCTCCTGCATCCGCGGACGGCAGCTTTACTTAAATGCCAGAAAATACATCAGCACGATATGCACAGCAAGCATAAACAGCGCCATGGGAAGCTGTGACAGAATAACTGTGTATTTGTTCTTTGTCTCCAGCAGCGCGGCAGGCAGGATATTAAAGTTGGCTGCCATAGGGGTCATAAGAGTTCCGCAGTAGCCGGCGGTGAGTCCCAGCGCGCCAACGACCACAGGATCCGCACCCTGGGCTACCAGGAAGGGAATACCGATGCCTACGGTGATTACAGAGAAGGCGGCAAAGCCATTTCCCATGATCATGGTAAAAAGGGCCATGGCGATACAGTAGACGGCAGTGGCTGCAAAAAGATTTCCCTGAGGGATCACTGCGTTTACTCCCGCTGCAATCACATCGCCTACGCCGGCGGCCGTAAATACAGCGCCCAGAGCAGCCAGAACCTGCGGCAGGATACCAGTTACGCCAACATTATCCGTCAGACGGGTACAATCTTTTACCGCATAGACCGGCTTTGGACGGAAGATGAAAAATGCGGCGATCAGGGCGATGATACCTGAGATGCCGATGGCATTATTGGCACCAAGGGATTTTAAGAAGGTAGCTACCAGCACAGCGCTGAGGGCCAGAAACAGAGGCGGGATAAATACAGAGTAGCCCAGCCGGTCGGCTGCGGCGCGGGTCTCCTTTGCATCAGGAATATCGCTTTTGCTGGGGGCTACACGGTTAAATGCGGTGAGAAGGGCCATAAGCACAACGCACAGGCCGGTGATCCATCTGGGAAAATAGGGGCCTGCGATAAATGTGGCAGCCAGGATAAACCAGAAGGCGGCGGTGGTGACGCGTTTGCTGCAGGTGTTATCCTTTAAAGCCTTAAAGCCTGTGCCGATAAAAATAAGACCGATGATGCAGTAAAAGATTTCAGCGATCACGGTGCTGAGCGTCCATGTCATATTAGTTTGCCTCCTTTTTCTTACGTTTATCTGCGTATCTGCGTTTTAAGATCTGGTCGAAGATCAGGGCGTAGACTACTCCCGCTACCAGGGAGATCACAGCGATGGGAACGGACTGACCGGCGATCTGCAGGGCATCTACGGGATATCCCTGTTCGCTTAAGGTGGATACGATCAGCAGGGTACCAGAGGAACCCATAAAGCAGTTCTGAGCAAAGAAGTTGCCGTAATTCTCGCTTCCGGCGCACATACCCTTGATCTGATCCTCTGTTTTTTCATCCAGTTCTTCATACTGTACCACAGCCGCCGCCTGGGCCATGGGATTGATCAGCGGGCGGATAAACTGGGGGTGTCCGCCGATACGGAGTGAAAATGCAGATGCCACAGTACGGATGGCCTGCCAGATGGCGATGAGCCGGCCGGTTGTGGCATTTTTTAAGGACTTGATAAAGTCGACTGCCTTGTCTTTCAGGCCATTTCGCTCGCAGAGTCCGATGACAGGAAGCGTCAGGATAAAAAGGGTGGCAGTGCGGTTGGTGATGAAGGCAGTACCCAGAGTATTCAGGATCTCCATGGGGGTCATGCCGGCTACCAGACCAGTAGCAAGGCCTGCGGTAACGACCACAGCCAGGGTGTCCAGCTTTAAGATAAAGCCTATAACTACGATCAGGACACCGATCAGTTTGATTATTTCCATACAAATAATCCTCCTTCATGAAAGCGTAAGGCACGCTTTTTATTTTTGGGCGGGGAGGTTTCCTTCGCCCGGATTGCTAAAATTGTAGCACATTTGCTATCCGGTAACAACTGGAAAATGTGTCCGGCAGCCTGCGGTATTGACATTTTTCCTTCATAATGCTATAAATAAAGCCATACCATAACCATACTAAATTACTATGAATAGTGTGCAAACATGAGACCCAGGAGGATATTATGAAAAAATATAGGAAAACAGCAGGAAAATGTCTTGCAGCAATCCTGTCTGCCGCCATGGCCCTGTCTCTTACAGCCTGTGCAGGGGGAGTAAAAGGAGGCGAGAGCGGTTCAGCAGCCAGCAGTTTAGGAAGCAGTGAAAGCGCCCTGGAAGGAACGACGGGAGAGAAGATTGTCAATATCGGCGTTACCAGCACGGTCAATACCTTAAATCCGCTGCTGATGGACGGCGTGGAGGTAAATAAATACGCTACGGGCCTGATGTTCCTTCCTCTAATGGAATTAAATGCGGATATGGAGTTTGAGGGGATGCTGGCGGATTCCATTACCGCTGAGGATGAAAACCATTTTCTGGTACACATTGACGATAAGGCGATGTGGTCTGACGGTCAGCCGGTAACGGCGGATGATGTGGTATACACGGCCCTGCGCCTTTGCAGCCCGGCCATTGCCAATACGGCTATGATGTACTATGTATTTGAAGGCGTAGGCGATGACGGCTTTGTGGAGCCGGGAGCGGATCATATTGACGGAATTACAAAGGTAGATGACAAGACCGTCCGCTTTGCAACCAAGGAGCCTATGTCGCTGATCACCTTCCAGAATTCTTACGCCCGGTATCTGATGCCTCTTCCAAAGCATATCATCGGAGATATCCCGGAGGATCAGCTGGCTTCCAATCAGTGGTTTTCACACCCCGATGTGGTAAGCGGCCCCTACCGCATGACTTCCTATGATAAGGATCATTATGTATCCTATGAGGCAAATGAGGCATACTGGAAGGGAGCGCCGAAGATTCCGAAGCTGAATATCCGCATTGTGGAGGGCAGTCAGCTTTACGCAGGCCTTCAGTCCGGCGAGATCGACATTACCCACAATACCATGAGCGCCATTCCTCTGGAGGATTATGAAAGCATACAGGCTCTGGATACGGTAGAGACGAGCTTCGGAGATCCCATCACCAATCAGTCTGTATTTATCAATACAAAAAATGTACCGGATTCCAAGCTGCGTCAGGCTCTTTTATATGCCATTGACCGGAATCAGATCTTAGAGCAGCTTTTAAAAGGCAACGGCGAGATCGTGGACGGCTTTTTATCAAGTGCAGGTCCTTACTATGACCCTTCTGTCATTCCGGTTTCTTATGACCTGGAAAAGGCAAAGGCTCTGCTTGCTGAGAGCAGCTGGGATCCTTCCAGGACACTGCGTTTTTATGTTGACTCCGGTGACAGCACCTTTGTAAACGCAGCTTCCGTGATAGCGGCTCAGTGGTCTGCTCTGGGAGTCAGGACGGAGATCCGCACCATGGATATCAATACTCTTATGAGCACCGCAGGAAGCGGCGACTTCGATATCATGGCAGTGCAGTACACCTATCCGCCGGTAGATCCCTATGTGGATATAGCCTGGCTTTTAGGCGGGGACGGCAGCTGGACCGGCTATGAAAATGATGAGGTAAATGAGGCCCTCTCAAAGATCGCCACCTTAAGTGATACGGAAGAATTAAAGAAGCAGTACGGTATTATTGACCGCCGGATGCAGGAGGATGTTCCCATGTTTTCTGCCTATGTGATCCGCACCATGGCGGCTAAGAATAAGCGTCTTACAGGAGCAGTACCCAGTGTTTACGGATTTTTGAATCATGTGCAGGACTGGGATATCACAGGCTGAAACATACATTGTTACCCGTTCCCCGGCAAATGATCTGTTTGCCGGGGAATTGCAGTTTACAGGAAAAAAGGAGATATAAATGTCACATATTTTGGAAGTGCGCGGCCTGCAGGTGGCCTTTACAGGAGAACGGGGAGAGACCGTTGGCACGGACCATGTCGATTTTCATGTGGATTCGGGAGAGACGGTCTGTCTGGTAGGCGAGTCTGGCTGCGGAAAAAGTGTTACTTCCCTGGCGGTCATGGGCCTTTTGGGCCGCGGCGGCTATGCAGCGGAGGGAGAGATCCTTTTTAAAGGAAGAGATCTTCTGAAAATGAAACGGAAGGAGCTTGACGCCATCCGGGGAAAGGAACTGGCAATGATCTTTCAGGATCCTTTAAGTTCTTTAAATCCTGTCCTTACCATTGGACTGCAGCTGATGGAGGGGATAAAGTCACATATGGACCTGGATAAAGAGAGCCGCAGGCAGAGGGCCGCAGCTCTCTTAAAAAAGGCCGGTATCCGGGATGCAGAGGCGGTGATGAAGAAATATCCCCATCAGCTTTCCGGCGGAATGCGCCAAAGGGTAATGATTGCCATGGCCTTATCCTGTGAGCCGGCCCTTCTGATTGCGGATGAGCCTACTACGGCCCTGGACGTGACCATTCAGGCCCAGATCATGAGCCTGCTGAAGGAACTGAAAAAAGATCTGAATATGGCGCTGCTTTTGATTACCCATGACATGGGACTGGTGGCCCAGATGGCGGATCGGGTAATGGTGATGTACGCGGGCCAGATCATAGAGGAGGGGACGGTATTTGAAATTTTCGATCATCCCTCTCATCCTTATACAAAGGCCCTGCTGGCTGCGGTGCCTTCCCTGAAACAGGATCCGGATCGGGTTTTGCCTGCTATCGAGGGAACGGTTCCTGAGGAGTACGGCCGTATCACTGGCTGCCGTTTTGCAGATCGGTGTCCTTACAGGCAAAAACTGTGCGGTCAGGCCCAGGTTTTAAATAACATCTTGACGGCAGACGATAAGACTTCCCATCGGGTACGCTGCCGCCGTGCAGAGGAGGTAGAGCAGGATGGCAGAGTATAGCATGGAAAAACGCGTCAGTCCGGCAGAGGCTGGTAAGAGCGATCGTAAGCTTCCGCTGCTGCGCATTGAGAACCTGAAAAAATATTATCCTCAGAACACCCCCATTTTTGGCCGTCCCACATCCTTTGTCCGGGCGGTAGACGACGTTTCGCTGGAACTGTATCCGGGGGAGACTCTGGGCCTGGTAGGCGAGTCGGGCTGTGGGAAATCCACGCTGGGCCGCCAGATCGCGGGCCTGGAGCAGCCGGATTCCGGCCGGATCTGGTATAGGGGAGAGGAACTGACTGCAAAAAGGGGGAAAGCCTTTGCTTCCGTCCGGACAGAAATCCAGATGGTATTTCAGGACTCCTATTCCTCCTTAAATCCAAGAAAGCAGATTTTCCAGATCCTATCCGAGCCTATGCTTTATCATAACCTGGCGGATCGGGGGAATGTTCACAAAAAGGCAGAGAGGCTGATGGAACTGGTGGGGCTGCCTGTGAATGCCCTGGATCGCTATCCCCATGAGTTCTCCGGCGGGCAGCGCCAGAGGATCGGCATTGCCAGAGCCCTATCCCTGGATCCAAAGCTTCTTATCTGTGACGAACCGGTCAGCGCTTTGGATGTGTCCATTCAGGCCCAGATCCTGAATCTGCTGAAACGTCTGCAAAAGGATCTGGATCTTACCTGCATTTTCATAGGACATGGTTTGGGCGCCGTGAATTATGTCAGCCAGCGTATTGCTGTTATGTATATGGGAAAACTGGTAGAGACGGCGGAGCGAAAAGAACTGTTTGAGCATCCGGTTCACCCTTATACGAGAACCCTGCTCCAGGCAGTACCTGAGCCGGATCCGAGAAAACGGGATGACTCCTGGGGGAACCTTGGGGAGGGAGAGGCCCATGAAAACACAACGGCAAACTGTGCCTGTCCCTTCTTTGACCGCTGCTTAAAGAGAGAAGAAGAATGTGGGAAGAGGAACTATCCCCTGCTTCCCGTCCGCCCTGGAAGCACCCATCTGGCCGCCTGCGGCCCCGCTGTTTTGGAGGTGGAAAAGAACAAATGAAAAAATATATTATAAAAAGGCTTCTGATTGCCATACCGACCCTGATCGGGATTACCCTGATCGACTATGCCATCATGTGTTTTGCAGGAAATCCGCTGGAGATGCTTCAGGGCGCCCGTATTTCCCAGGAGGCCGTGGCCGCCAGAGAGGCTGCTCTTGGTCTGGATCAGCCCTTTTACATTCAGTATTTTATGTGGCTGGGACAGCTTCTGCATGGAAACCTGGGGATCTCCATCAAAACATATGAACCTGTCAGCCAGATGATTGCAAGCCGTTTAGGGCCAACGCTGCTTTTAATGGGGGTATCGCTGCTTGTTAGCCTGCTTATCAGCATCCCTGCGGGTATCTACAGCGCTGTGCGTCAGTATTCAAAAGGCGATTATGCAGTGGTGACGGCTTCTTTTCTCAGCAGCAGTATTCCGGGATTTTTCCTTTCACTGATTTTGGTGTATATCTTTAACATTCGCTTAAAGCTGCTTCCGTCCAGCGGTATGACGACCCTTGGCGGCCAGGGCGGAATCGGTGATCTGGCGGCCCATATGGTACTGCCGGTCACAGTTCTGGCTGTTTCCATGGCAGGAACCAACATCCGCTATATCCGCAGTTCCATGTTGGAGATCCTACAGCAGGACTACCTGCGCACGGCCAGGGCGAAGGGAATCGGAGAGCGCCTGGTGGTAGGCCGCCATGCCTTAAGAAACGGGCTTATTCCCATTATAACCGTAATTGGTATGCAGATCCCCCTGCTTTTTGGCGGCGCAGTGATTGTGGAACAGCTGTTTTCCTGGCCCGGCCTGGGCCTTATGACTATGAGCGCCATATTATCCAGGGATTATCCGGTGATCATGGGCGTTTGCCTGCTGGCGGCTGTGGTAGTTCTGGCTGCCAATCTGGTGACGGACATCCTGTACGCGCTGGCAGATCCCTCCATTCAGTATGACTAGCAAAGGAAAGTAAAATGACAAAGCAAATGAAAAAGGATCCTTTAGATAAGAAAGAACCCGAAAATACCCTTTTGGCCCACGAGACTTACGGCAAAGCCGTCTGGCGAAGGTTCTGCCGCCATCGTCTGGCTCTTATAAGCCTTGCGGCACTGGGAATCATCTGCGGGGCAGCGGTTTTTGCCCCTGTGATCGCTCCCTATGATCCCGAAGCCATCGCAGGGCCTTTTGGGGCGGCTCCCAGCCGGGAGTTTCTGTTAGGGACGGATCAGATTGGCCGGGATATGGCAAGCCGCCTTCTTTATGCTACCCGCACCTCGCTTATGGCGGGGGTTCTGGCTACTCTGATTGCTACGGCTATAGGCGTATTTCTGGGGCTGGCGGCCGGATATTTTGGGGGAGTGACGGACATTCTCATTATGCGTTTTACGGACATGGTCATGTCCTTCCCCTATATTCTTTTAGTGCTGGTAGCGGCGGCCATCTTTAAGCCGGGGTTGTGGAGCATTATCCTGATCCTGGGATTTGTAGACTGGCCCGGCATTGCAAGGCTGGTGCGGGGAAATGTTTTGAGCCTGAGGGAGACGAACTTTGTGAAGAGCAGTATGGCTGCGGGTATGCCTGCCCGCCATATCCTTTTCTCTGAGATCCTGCCTAATACAATGGCTCCGGTTTTAGTTTATGCTACTTCGGTTATGGCCCTTACCATGTTGGATGAGGCGGCTTTGAGCTTTCTGGGAATGGGCGTTCAGCCTCCGGCGGCCAGCCTGGGAAATATGCTCAACAGCGCCCAGTCCATTACGGTTCTCACAAAACAGCCCTGGCTGTGGATCCCGCCGGGGCTTGTGATCATTTTGGTGGTCACAGCGGTAAATTTTGTAGGAGACGCCTTAAGAGACGCCTTTGACCCTCTGTCTGTAATTAAAATGTGACAGAGGGGGGACAAGATCAGGGAAAAGTCTAAAAAAATTTGTATAAGATTCAAAACAGAAAGTGTTAAAAAATTGACAAATTAAAAAAATGTAAAGGCAAAACAGACAAAAACAGACGGGATTGTCACTGGCAAAAATAAGAAAATTCCTAAATGCCATTGATAAATATACCTGTATGGGTTATAATTCACTCATATTGTACAAATTCCGGGAGTACGAGGGCAAAAAAACTGTGTCCGATATGGAAAAAACAACCAGCAGAATTTGTGCAAAATGACAGGCGGTGTACAAATATGGAATCTGCGGCTAAAAACAGAAGCGGCAGGTCTCACAGGAGGATCACGGTTATGAAAGGATGGGCACACACATTAGGCTCCCTGTCTATGTTCACCCAGCTGGGGCTGTCTTTAGCGGCGCCTCTTCTGCTTTGCGTTCTTCTATGCAGCTGGCTTATCAGCCATTTTGCCCTGGGGACATGGGTCTATATACCTGGATTTTTCTTTGGCTTGGGCGGCTCAGGGGCTACGGCCTGGAGGGTTTACCAGGATATTATGAAAAAGCAGACAAAGAGGAAAAAGACCAGCGGCCGGGCGTTTAATGAGCATTTTTAAAAACTGAAATAAAAAGTCCCTGTCTGTACCTGAAAACATGGGAGAAAGGAATGCTCCCGGAGATTTTGCGCGCAGTGGTGCGGGCGCTTGCGTATACACAGGGCAAAAGGAGGAAAAATAATGGCAGAAATTCAGCCGGCTGTCAAAAAGGAGACAGTTCATGTAGCAGGGATCACTCTGGCAGGAAGCTGTGTGATGTTTTTTTGCTTCTGGCTTCTTCACCGGTTCTATCCCGCGTCGGTTCCCTTTGATATGCGCGTCATTGTCAGCGGCCTTTTAGGAAGCGCAGTGGCGGTATCTAACTTCTTTTTTATGGGACTGACCGTTCAGAAGATCGTGTCCGGCGGGAGCGAGGATCAGGCGATGAAGCATATGAAAGCCAGTTACCGGTTCCGCACGCTTACCCAGCTTCTGTGGGTGGTGCTTGCGGTAGCTCTTCCATTTCTGAATGGTGCGGCAGGGATTATACCCCTGTTTTTCCCAAGCTTTGGCATTAAACTGCTGGGGATGCTGGGAATGATAAATGCTAAACCAAATTCATAGAAAGGAGATGAAAGTGCAAGTATGAACTTTGATATTTCAGGTGCGGCCATATATGTAAGGATACCTACAGGGATTCCCATTCTCGGCGATTTTATGATCACCGAGACCATGGTTATCAGCTGGCTGGTCATGATCCTGATTACGGGTTTTTGTATCTGGCTGACCAGAGATCTGAAGGTGGAAAATATTTCCAGGCGTCAGGCGGTAGCAGAGATGCTGGTGGAGCAGGCCACCAATCTGGTTCGCAACAATACCGGCGGTAAGAAGTTCGACTACCTGATCCCCTTTGTGGCAGCTCTTTTTACCACCAGCGCAGTATCCAACCTGATCAGCCTGACGGGTCTTAGAAGCCCCACGGCGGATCTTTCTACTGAGGCGGCCTGGGCGGTGGTAGTCTTTATTATGATCACAGCCAACAAGATTAAGGCAAGCGGCCTTCTGGGATATATGAAGGGCTTTACCACGCCCATCCCGGTAATGACGCCGTTTAATATCCTGTCTGAGATCGCAACACCGATCAGCATGGCGTGCCGTCACTTTGGAAACATTCTTTCCGGCGTTGTTATCAACGGCTTGCTCTATGCGGCTCTGGCTGTGGCAAGTTCTGCCCTGCTTGGGTGGCTTCCCGGTGCGCTGGGAGAGATTCTGGGGAACATCCCTATTCTGGATGTAGGTATTCCCGCCATTCTGTCTGTATACTTTGACTGGTTTTCCGGCTTTATGCAGGCATTCATATTCAGTATGCTGACCATTATGTACATCGCAAACGCGGCAGAAGGTTAAGCAGCCCCCGATTTACAGAGAATATTTATTTTGAGGAGGAAAATTATCATGACAGATTTTCAGGTTTTAGCAAAAGGTATCGCTTTAGCAGGATGCGCCATCGGCGCCGGCTGTGCTCTGATCGCAGGTATCGGTCCTGGTATCGGTGAAGGCAACGCAGTTGCAAAGGCTCTGGAGGCCATCGGCCGTCAGCCGGAGTGCAAGTCCGACGTAACAAGCACCATGCTCCTTGGCTGTGCCATTGCAGAGACCACAGGTATCTATGGTTTCGTTACAGGTCTGCTTTTAATCTTCGTTGCTCCTGGCACATTTATGAATTTCCTGTCTTAATGGAAAAGGGAACACCGGATTCCGCAGACAGGAGGTAGGAAAATGAGAGAAGTACAGGAACTTGTAACCATTATGCCCTGGACCTTCATTGCCACGATCTGCAACTTATTTCTCCAGTGCTGGCTGATCAAAAAGTTTTTATTTAAGCCGGTTCGGGAGATTATCGAAAAGCGCAGGGCTCTGGCAGACGCCCAGATCCAGGACGCCAAGAAGGCAAAGGAAGAGGCTGAGGCCATGAAGGCAGGATATGAGGCCGAGATGGCGAAGGCGAAGGAGACAGCCAGTGCCATCCTTCAGGATGCGCAGAAGGACGCTGCCGCCCGCAGCGAGGCTATGGTGCAGGAGGCTAAGGCTCAGGCAGCCGGTATCAAGGCCAGAGCAGAAGCCGATATCCTTCAGGAGAAGAAGAAGGCGGTCAACGAGATCAAGAATGAGATCGGAGGCATTGCCATGGATATCGCAGGAAAGGTGATCGAGCGCGAGATCAGCGAGGACGATCACAGGAAGCTGATAGACGAGTTTATTGAGAATGTAGGTGAGGCGTCATGACGAAAACTGCCAGACTCTATGGAGGCAGCCTTTATGACCTTGCTTCAGAAGAAAAGCTGACAGAGGGAATACTTGAGCAGATGGAAATGGTTTGTTCCCTGTTTAGGGAAGAACCGTCCTATCTGCGGCTTCTGGCAGAGCCGTCCATCCCCAAGACAGAGCGCGTGGGACTTCTTGATGCCGCTTTTGAGGGAAAGATAGAGACCTATCTGCTGAATTTCCTGAAGCTTTTATGTGAAAATGGTATGCTCCGGGAGTTTTCGGGCTGCTGCCAGGAATTCAGGTCCAGATACAATGAGGATCACGGAATCGCCGAGGCGGCAGTCACCAGTGCAGTGCCTCTCACAGAGAAGCAGAAAGAGGCGCTGAAAGCAAGACTGGAAAAGATTAGCAATAAGACCATTCAGCTGACCCTTAAGGTGGATCCCAGGGTTGTGGGAGGCATTAAGGCAGAGCTGGAGGGAAAGCAGCTTGACGGCACCCTGCAGGAGCGTCTGTCAGGACTGAGAAAGAAAGTTACGGAAATCATCGTATAAAGGATGTGAATGGAATGCAATTAAAACCGGAAGAGATATCCAAGGTCATCCGCAGCCAGATCAAATATTATCAGAATGCCATTGAGCAGAGCGAGACGGGAACCGTCCTGATGGTCGGAGACGGTATCGCCAGAGTCAGCGGGCTTACAAACTGTATGTCCGGCGAGCTTCTGGAGTTTGAGGACGGCACCTTCGGAATGGCCCAGAACCTGGAAGAGACAAACGTTTCTGTCGTGTTATTCGGATCCGACCAGGGGATCAGTGAAGGACAGACTGTAAAACGCACCGGAAAAGTCGTGTCCGTGCCAGTGGGCGAGGCCATGATCGGCCGCGTAGTAAACGCCATCGGCCAGCCGATTGACGGCGCAGGCCCCATTGAAACAAGTGAATTCAGACCTGTGGAGTCTCCGGCTCCCGGCATCTGCGACAGACAGCCCGTAAAGGAACCGCTTCAGACGGGAATCAAGGCCATTGACTCCATGATCCCCATTGGAAGAGGCCAGCGAGAGCTGATCATCGGAGACCGTCAGACCGGTAAGACTACTATTGCTACCGATACCATTTTAAATCAGAAGGGCAAGGACGTGATCTGTATTTATGTGGCGATCGGACAGAAACGCTCCACCGTTGCCAATCTGGTGGCAGAGCTTCAGGCAGGCGGCGCTATGGATTATACCATCGTTGTTACGGCCACGGCTTCTGAGACAAGCCCCTTACAGTATATTGCTCCCTATTCAGGCTGCGCCATGGGTGAGTATTTTATGAATAAAGGAAAGCACGTTCTGATCATCTATGACGATCTGAGCAAGCACGCAGTAGCATACAGAGCGCTTTCTCTGCTGATCCGCCGTCCGCCGGGGCGCGAGGCTTATCCTGGAGACGTATTCTACCTGCACTCCAGACTGTTGGAGCGCGCGGCAAAGCTTTCCGAGGAAAAGGGCGGAGGTTCTTTAACAGCTCTTCCCATCATTGAGACGCAGGCAGGTGACGTATCTGCCTATATCCCTACCAATGTTATCTCTATTACGGACGGACAGATCTTTTTGGAGACCGAGCTGTTCCACTCCGGCATCATGCCTGCTGTAAACCCCGGCATCTCTGTTTCACGAGTAGGTGGAAACGCGCAGATCAAGGCGATGAAGAAGGTAGCGGGTACCTTGAAGCTGATTTACTCCCAGTACAGAGAGCTGCAGAGCTTTGCGCAGTTCGGTTCCGACCTGGATGCGGATACCAAGGCCCGTCTGGCGCAGGGCGCCCGTATCGTTGAGGTACTGAAGCAGGGAAGAAGTACACCGGTTCCTGTTGAGAAGCAGGTGGCGATCCTGTACGCCGTTGTAAACGGTATCCTGACAGAGGTTGAGGTGGAAGATATCCAGATCTATGAGGAAGGTCTTTACAGTTTCTTAGACAGCGATGCAGCAGGCGTATCCGCCATGGAAACCATCCGCACTACAGGCAAGCTGGAGGGCGAGACGGAGGAGAAGTTAAAGACGGCTCTTAAGGACTATACAGACCGTTTTTTAAAGGCCAGATAATCAGATAAAAGGAGGAAAACCATGGCTGCAAACATGAAAGCCGTGAAGCTCCGTATGAAGAGCATACAGAGCACCATGCAGATCACCAAGGCAATGGAACTGGTGGCATCCTCCAAGCTTCGCAGGGCCAAGGAACGGGCAGATGCCAGCCGTCCTTATTTTCAGACCTTAAAGGATACGCTGGCAGAGATTGCGGCAGGCAACACGGATGTTTCATCGGTCTATACCAGATCCGGGAAAAATGACCGCTGGTGCTATGTGGTGATTGCCGGAGACCGCGGTCTGGCCGGAGGCTACAATGCCAATCTGTTCAAGGAAATGGAAGCTCAGATGGCCGGCAGGGACTGCGCTGTCCTTCCTATTGGAAAGAAGGCGGTGGAGTATTACAAACGCCGCAGGGTGGAGATCCTGACAGAGGAGTTTGCCGAGGTGGGCGAGCTGTCGGTATCCGACTGCTTTACCATTGCAAAACTCTTATGCCGTACCTTTAAGTCTGGAGACTTCGGCCATGTGGCGCTGGGCTATACCAACTTTATTTCCATGCTCTCTCAGAAACCGGGGGTGTCCGGTATGCTGCCGCTGGCTGACCTTTCAGAAGATGAGAAGGACGTTAAAAAAATCCGTTCTTTGATCCTGTATGAGCCGGATGCGGAGACAGTATTTGATTCCATCGTTCCGGAGTATCTGGCGGGGTTGATCTATGGAGCCATATGCGAGTCTGTGGCCAGCGAGCTGGCTGCCCGAAGGACCGCTATGGATGCCGCCACCAAGAATGCCGGCGAGATGATCGAGCAGCTGAGTCTCTACTACAATCGCGCCCGTCAGGCAAGCATTACCCAGGAGATTACAGAAATCGTGGCGGGTGCGGAAGAGCCCTGATCTGCGGGACAGAGGGCCCCGGCTGTGTTGATGCGGGGATGACACGCATCACTTTGCGGTGTGAGAGCCGCAGGGTGGATAACAAGGAGATTTATATATGACTGAGAAACATATTGGCAAGGTAGTGCAGGTAACGGGTCCTGTCCTGGATATCCGTTTCAGGGAGGGAGAACTGCCTGCATTGCTTAATGCGATTGAGATTGATGTAAATGGTCATCGCCTGGTGGCAGAGGTTGCCCAGCAGGTGGGTGACGATGTAGTGCGATGCATTGCCATGAGCTCTACAGACGGACTGGTGCGCGGCGTGGACGCGGTGGATACAGGCAGCCCCATCACCGTACCAGTAGGCGATGAGTGCCTGGGCCGTGTATTTAATCTGCTGGGTGATCCGGTAGATGAGAAACCGGCTCCTGAGACAAAGGAGCGCTGGGCGATCCATCGTCCGGCTCCCTCTTATGAGGAGCAGACCCCGGCGACGGAGATCCTGGAGACGGGAATTAAGGTCGTTGACCTGATCTGCCCTTACGCAAAGGGCGGAAAGATCGGTCTGTTTGGCGGTGCCGGCGTAGGAAAGACCGTTCTTATTATGGAGCTGATCCACAATGTAGCTACAGCTCACGGCGGCCTGTCCGTGTTTACAGGCGTTGGCGAGCGTACCCGTGAGGGAAATGACCTTTACGGCGAAATGAAGGAAAGCGGCGTTATTGACAAGACTGCGTTAGTATATGGGCAGATGAACGAACCACCGGGGGCACGTATGAGAGTGGGCCTTTCCGGCCTGACCATGGCAGAGTATTTCCGTGATGTAAAGAATCAGGATGTACTTCTGTTTATTGACAATATTTTCCGTTTTACACAGGCGGGTTCCGAGGTATCGGCTCTGCTTGGACGTATGCCTTCTGCGGTAGGTTATCAGCCTACCCTTGCTACGGAGATGGGCGCGCTTCAGGAGCGTATCACTTCAACCAAGAAGGGCTCCATTACTTCTGTTCAGGCTGTTTATGTGCCTGCGGATGATCTGACAGATCCGGCTCCGGCTACCACATTCACCCATCTGGACGCTACCACTGTACTTTCCAGAGAGATTGCCAGCCAGGGTATCTATCCGGCTGTAGATCCGCTTGATTCCAGCAGCCGTATCCTCACTCCGGAGGTAGTAGGTGAGGAGCATTATCAGGTGGCAAGATCCGTACAGAGAGTGCTTCAGAGATATAAGGAACTGCAGGATATCATCGCCATCATGGGTATGGATGAACTGTCAGAGGAGGATAAGCTGACTGTATCCAGAGCCAGAAAGGTACAGCGTTTCCTGTCCCAGAGTTTCTCCGTTGCGGAGCAGTTTACCGGTATGGCAGGGCAGTATGTGCCTCTTAAGGAAACCATCCGCGGATTTAAGAAAATCCTGGATGGTGAGTGTGACGAGATCCCGGAGAGCTGTTTCCTGTTTGCGGGAACCATTGACGATGTGTTTGAGAAAGCGAAAAAAACACAGTAGAAGGGAGGGTGAGGCTTTATGGCAGCCTTCCATTTGCAGATCGTGACCATGGACGGAATGATCTTTGACGGACAGGTGCAGAGCGTATCCTGTCGGACGGTCCATGGAGACCTGGCGATCCTGGCGCGTCATATGAACTACTGTACAGCCATCGGTATGGGCACAGCCCATGTTGTGATGGACGATGGGACGCAGCGCAGCGCAGCCTGTATCGGCGGTATGCTTACCGTGATGAACGGTCAGTGCCGTCTGATCCCCACTACCTGGGAGTGGAGCGATGAGATCGACGTAGAGCGTGCCAGACAGGCGAAGGCGCGGGCGGAAGAGAAGATGAATCAGTCCGGCCTTTCCGAGATGGAACACCAGATGGCCGAGGCAAAGCTCCACAGAGCCCTGGTTCGGATCGGAGCTGTGGGGAAAAACGAATAGGTTTTTGAAATTGGAAAATGGTCGCTGCGAGCGGCCATTTTTCGCATTGTCGGGGAGGTTTTGCACCAGCTGCCGCGCCAAGGCTTAATGCTGCGGGAACCTGGCCTAAACGGATTGTCTTTCCATGCGCTCCGTGGTAGAATGGGGAGGAAATCAGCGGGAAGAAGCTGGCAGAGAAAAACGGTCAGAGAAAACAGAGGTATAGATGTGATGGAGACAAAGAGAGTTTATATAAAAGATACAGAGAATGTAAGGGATGAGGAGCTTAAAGAGGCGGCCTTGGTTATCCGGAGGGGCGGACTGGTTGCATTTCCAACAGAAACCGTATACGGCCTTGGAGGAAATGCCCTGGATGAGGATGCGGCCGGAAAGATCTATGCGGCCAAGGGGCGGCCATCTGATAATCCGCTGATTGCTCATGTGTCCTGTGCCGCAGAGGTGGAACCGCTGGTAAAATATATGCCGGAGTCAGGACGGAAGCTGATGGAGAAATTCTGGCCGGGGCCTTTGACCCTGATCTTTCCCAAGAGCAGCCGCGTTCCCTATGGAACTACAGGCGGACTGGATACCGTGGCGGTGCGGATGCCTTCAGATCCCATTGCTAACCGCCTGATTGCCCTGGCAGGAGTGCCGATCGCAGCTCCCAGCGCCAACACTTCCGGGCGTCCAAGCCCTACCACGGCGGATCATGTATGGCAGGATATGAACGGAAGGATCGACATGGTCATTGACGGAGGTGCGGTTGGAATCGGGGTGGAATCTACGATTGTGGACGTGTCGGGAGAGACACCGGCTGTTTTGCGTCCCGGCGCTGTTACCATGGAAATGCTGCGGGAGGTGCTGGGCGAGGTAACCATTGACCCGGCTATTCTGGGGCCTGTGGCAGAGGGCGTTCATCCCAAGGCACCGGGAATGAAGTATAAGCATTATGCTCCAAAGGCAGAGCTGACTCTGGTGGAGCCTGAGATGGGTGATAAGAAAGCAGGGATGACAAAGGCGCAGATAGACCGCATGGTGGATATGGTGAAAATGTTAGCAAAGGAACAGATACAGGCGGGCCAGCGGGTAGGAATCATCTGCACGGATGAGTCCAGAGACGCCTACCATGAGGGAATCATTCGCAGCATCGGAGCCAGACAGAGTCAGGAGTCCGTGGCCCACAACCTCTATGCGGTGCTCCGCGAATTTGATGATCTGGGGGCAGAGGTGATTTTTTCGGAAAGTTTTGGCGAGGATCATCTGGGCCAGGCGATCATGAACCGGCTGTCCAAGGCAGCGGGGTATAGGATTGTGCGGGTGTAGGGGAGGAAAAAGAAAGGCGAAAGGTTATGCAGGAGATTGCAGTTGGCAGAAAAATAACTGCGTTGTGATGGCTCTGTCGCAGAGGATGACCAAAAGCGTGTGCTCTCTTTAAGAGATAAGACAGCACACGCTTTTTACTGCAGGTTAATTTAGAGCCTAATGAAAATATTTCCCGTTTTCATCTACCAGAAAACCATCGGGAGTAGAAGTGGATACATACATTTTTCCCTTAGAACCGTCAGAAACCGGGCTAAAGTAGTACCAGTCGTTTTCAATCTGCTGCCATCCGGTTTTCATACCAGAATTGATATCAATATAAAACCATCCACTTTGATCAGGATCAAAGAGGAAGCCGGATTTGGCAAAGCCATCGGCGCCAAAGGCATACCATGCACCATTAACCATTTCCCATGAAGGCTGTTCATAAGAATTACCATCAGGAGAAAGTTTCATAGTGCCTGTGGCAAAGGTTCCATCTGCATATTCAAGTTTCCACAGGGAAGGATTTTCCGCTGAGGGTATCCAATGGCTATAATGTTCACCATTTCCCGTAATGACACCAGATACGGTATTTACATATCCTTTTTTTGTGTCGTATACCATATGTTCAGATGGAGAGGGGGCAGGACTGCTGGTGTAACTGTCAGAATCATCTGAATCGGAGGGAATAACAGGTGTGCTTTTGGAAACAACCATAATGACAGATGAAGCTGTTTTATCTCCGGCGGATACTGTGATTACTGCCTGTCCTGGACGCAGACCGGTCACCAGCCCCCTTTCGTCGACAGACACAGTATGCGGCTTGGAACTGCTCCAGATCAGAGGGGTGTCATATGGTGTGATTTCAGCATTTAACTGCAGTGTGTCCCCTACTGCGATCTGCGCATTTGCGGGAGATAATGCAAGAGACACTCCATCTTTGCTCCATACTGTCTCAGGTCCGCTACGGGTCCAGTGAAAAGGCCCGGTGCCATTAAGGGCTTTCCACCAGCTATCAGCCGCTTCAACCTTAAAGGTATGGGGGATATTCAGATCCGCTCCGCATATGGTGTAGCTGGTTTTAGCAGTGGTGCAGCAGTTGTTTACATGATTAAAGTAATCATTCTCATTTGCATAGACAGGCTTTCCATCCATATAAACTCGATAGCCATAGATTCCCGACTCATCCCAGGGTTCATCCCAGCTTAGGATAAGATTTCCGTTTTCTTCCTGAACTCTTAAGGTGCTGTTCCATTCAGGAGCTTTAAAATCATACTTATGGGAAAGAGTTACAGTTTCTGTCTCATAATCAAAGGTTTTCCCATTATCTGCAAAGGCAGTGATCACAACTTCATTTTTCTCTTCCAGCAGCCGTCCAATGGTGAGTGTGATCTTATCGTCATCAGCCTTGCTTCCAAGTTCATAGTTGTAAATAGTCTTTACCAATGCACCATCGGCATAGACATGGTAACCACGTATTCTGGAATCTGCTTTGTGGCCATTGGCGAAAGTGGCAGAGGCCCAGGTATAGCCTTCGCCGGAGTAGCTTACCTTTCGGTTTGAAGGAGGATTTAGCGGCTGGTCAGAATCGGAATCAATTTTCAAAGAAACAGATGGCCCTTCTGTTTTATTTCCGGTTTTATCAATGGCATAAACAGTAAACGTATAATCTACATTGCAGCAAAGTCCCTCAGCAGTAAACTTTGTATTCTCTACAGGTGCAGAGATATCAATCAGCTGCCCATCTGCAGCAGTCTCCACAATGTATCCTTCAATCTTGTCAAAATCGGTTGCGCCTGTCCATTCCAGTTCGGCAGCTGTCTGCGAGGATGCGTGGGAAGCATTGGAGGGGGATGCTGTCAGCACGGTATCTTCGGGCCATTCAGGCGCATCCATGGCATTTGCCGCACTATCTGACATTGTGGTGTTTCCTTCAAACTGCAGTCCTCTTGATACAGAGATTGTATTCCATGCATTTGTGTTTTCTTCCTCACCGTTAAATGATACATTATAAAAAACAGAGTTTTCTATACCCTTTAGTTCCTGTTCCATCGCGCTGTTCGTGAATGTGATATCCTGGAAATAAAGGTCATGATGCGTGTGCCAGGGCTTTTGAAGATTGCTGTAATCGATATCAGCTGTAAGGCTGAATGGATTTTTCTTCACATGGTCTACCGTAATATTGTATGCGCTGATATTGGAAAATTCAGCCGGTTTGTCAGCCGGTTCAACGGATACAGCCTGGTTAACATCGCTATAGGTGGTACTCATAACAAAAGCCTGATTGCATTCACCTACTGCACAGTCGCGGATCAGTACATCCCATACACCCCCTCCGTTAGCGGGAGCAGATTTAAAACGGAATGGCATATCGCTGTGGTTTAAAACATTGTCTTCTACCAGCATATCACAGATCCCTGCTCCGGTATGGCTTCCGGCGGCTATGGCCCCGCCGTGTCCTTCGCGAAGGAAGTTGTTAAAGGTCCAAATGTTCTGAGAAGGTCTTTGTTCGCAGTCCTGAACCCCTTTTCCCATGCCGGTTGCAAAATTGATTGAGTCATCGCCGGTATCAAAGAAGTTATTAAATACTACAGCGTTCTGTGTATTTCCGAGTTCGATGCCATCAGCATTGTTGGAATCATAGGTGGTGTATTTTACATTGTTAGATGTTACATTTTTACTGTCAAGAACGGCAACGGTGTGGAAGGCAGGATTACGGACGGTGATATCACCAATATAAACATTTTCTGTTCCACGGATTACAATTAGGTTTGGACGATTATTGTAAGCTACTTTTTCACTCATGCCATTTTCTTTTGCTTTTAAAGTTGCATCTGCAGCCAGAATGCCCAGAGAACTTTCAAGAGGAGTGTTGTAAAGCTTTGAAGAACTTCCGGATACCCATTGAGGAAGGCGATAGTTATTATCTTTGGGATCTCCGTCCTGGCGGGACTGATAGAAAATAGAGTAACCATCTCCTTCAATATTACCGCTTTTGCCATATTTCCATCCATTACCGTCAATGATTCCATCGCCGGTGATGCGGATATTTTCCAGCATACCGTTTTCATCACTGCTGTAGGCGTTGATCAGAGCCCAGGAGCGTGTATCGGTGGAATACGGATAAAGTAAGTAGTTGCTGTCATAGTGATCTGCGTTTGGGGAGCCAAAGAGAACCGCACCTTTTTCAAGTTCCAGTGTCATATTGCTTTTTAAATACAGGGCTCCAGACATGAATATGCCCGATGGAATCACTACTTTTCCGCCCTCAGAGCAGGCATCTATGGCTGCTTGTATGGACATGGTATTTTTCAGAATGAATTGATTTTTTTCAGCATCATAGGTATGGTAGGGTTCATCTACGGATCTGGCTCCAAAGTCTGTTACATTGAACACTTCGGGTGATGGAGCTGTGGAGGCGGAGATAGAAGCCGGAGTTCCAATGGCATTTCCATAAGCGTCAAGAGCTACAACTGAAAATTCATAGGATGTATCAGGTTCAAGCTGGTTTGCGGTATAGGAATGGATATCAACATTGACCATGTCGATATCCTTTTTTGCATAGTAATCGTAAAATGCATCCATATAGGTACTGGCCCAGTCTGCGTGCTCTGCAAAGTTTTCACGGGCAGTTCCGATCTGTGTGCCGTCTTGATACACGGCATAGTCAGCTACTTCATCGTATTTTTCCGGTTTATCCCATACCAGTGTGATAGAAGTATCATCATATGCCAGTGTGGGTACCTGAAGGTTTGTTACATCCTCGCTTCCCTCTGTTTTATCAAAACGTGGTTCAGACAATGGAGGTGTCTTACGCTTTGCTGTATTTGGAGCTGCATTGGAAGATGTGGCAGCTGCGTCAGAGGGTGAGGCATTGGATGGTGTTGCAGCCGTCTCGTTTGTATCATCATGGCGATCTGCATCGGAGGAAGATGCAGTCCTTATGCCAGTATCATTTTGACTGGAGGATGGGAATACATCGGCAATCTGTGAACTTGCAAACGTTTGCAAACCGGGTTGAAAAAAGATAGCTCCAGCGGTTATGGATCCGGCAATGGCTATTGATGTGCAGCGATATAAAATAGGTGATATGCGGATTTTCATAGCATCAGACATTCCTTTCAGGTTATTTTGGACGCGTTCCCAGAAATTGTATACGCGTACAGTGTATCAAAGGATTTTTGGTTTGTATACTGTGAAAACTGCCAGACTGAGAAAAGGAATTTTGTGAAAAATATAAAATAAATATCTTGAATATTGTGGAAAAATAATATAAAATTTTGTGATATATGCCATATTGACTTAAAGTTTACTCTAAGCCTTATACTTCTCATAGCACTTGAAAATAGTTTGCCAAAGAAAAGAAAGAGAGGAATCATTATGAGCAAGAAAGTATTGATTTTATCAGGAAGTCCCCGAAGAAACGGAAATTCAGACCTTTTATGTGATGAATTTTTAAGAGGGGCCAGAGAGAGCGGCAATCAGGCAGAGAAAATCTTCCTTCGCAGTAAAAAGGTAGCACCCTGTAATGCCTGTTATTACTGCAGCAGCAACGGCGGTAAGTGTGCGATACATGACGATATGGAGGAGATTTTGGACAAGATGCAGGAGGCGGATGTGATTGTTATGGCAAGTCCTGTTTATTTTTATTCGATCGATGCCCAGATGAAGGCTGTTATCGACCGTACATTGGCTCGATGGACCAATATTCCGAATAAAGAGTTCTATTACATTATGACAGCGGCGGAAAACAGCAGCCATGTAATGGACTGTACACTGGAATGCTTCAGAGGTTTTGCAGCCTGTCTCAAAGGGGCAAGGGAGATGGGAGTTATCTATGGAAAGGGCGTGTATGAGCCCGGTGACATCAGAGAGATGCCAGCCATGAAGGAAGCATATGAGATGGGGCTCCGTGTGTAGGAAAACGCTTTGTCAGAGCGGCCTGTACATAAATTTTGCAGTTTGATATTGGAATATATGATTCCAGCAGAATCCCCCGCGATGAAATCTGGGTGCCCCCAAAGCTGGGGCCTGCATCTCATCACGGGGGGGCATATCCAGGAGGGAACCATTGTTTTCCCGAAATTAACGAATCTGCAGCATATATGGGAAAATCTGGGTATTTTCAGCCCTGCTCTGGGCGATGCTGCGATACAGAAGATTAAGGTAAATGATAGGATTTCAGGCCGGTTACAGGAAACGTAAACGCTTATTCAATTTCATCCCTCCAGCTTCGGATCTCCTGCAGGATCTTCTCCTTCACGGAAGGTTCCGCAAAGGCAGTTTCCATGGCATATTCCATAAGTGTTCCGGCCTCTGTTTCCCTCATGCCGCAGTGCTGATAAAGAATTTCAAGTTCCTGGGTCACAGTGGTATTGGTTACGGTTCGGTTGTCTGTATTCACGGACACAAGAACACCTTTGTCAAAGAAGGTGCGGAAGGGGTATTCTTCCCAAGAGGATACGGCTTTTGTCTGGATATTACTGCTGGGGCATAGTTCCACTCCGATCTGTCTGCGGGCCAGTTCGTCCATTAGGGCCGGATCCTCTTTCATGGCGATACCGTGGCCGATGCGGCGGGCTCCTGCCCTGGCGGCCAGAGCAATGTTTTCCCGGCGGCCGCATTCTCCCGCATGAATGGTAAGGGGAAGATTACGTTTAAGAGCCTCTTTAAAATAGGGCATAAAGCGCTCATTTGGAAAGGCTGCCTCGTCCCCGGCGATATCAAGGCCGCAGACGCCTTTTCCCAGATACCGGTCGGCCAGCTCCAGCGTGGTCAGATTCTGTTTCTCTGTAAAATGGCGCATTCCGCAGAGCAGGAGACCTCCCTCAATACCGGTTTCCTTTTTTGCATCCGCCAGTCCCGCAGCGGCAGCCTCTATAATAGCTTCTGCCGGGAAATCATCTCTTACGGACAGAAGGGGAGCAAAACGCAGCTCCAGATACCGGATCCCTTCGGCGGCGGCATCTCTGGCCGTTTCCTTTGCCGCCTGAAAGAAAGCATCCTCTGTCACAAGGGAAGCCAGAGGAAGGTCGAAGGCTTTCAGGTATTCTGCCAGGCTTTGGCAGTCCCGCGCCGCCTGGATCTTCCGAAGAAAATCGGCCTCCTCTTTGGGTAATTCTACCCCTGCTTTTTCACAGAGCCTCTGCAGCAGCACCGGCGGCAGGGAGCCGTCCAGATGACAATGGAGCTCTGCTTTTGGCAGTGACACAAATCGCATAGTAAATTCCTTCCTTTCTGCTGTTGTGTTGCCTCATGGCAGGCGGTATTCTCCATGCCATGAAACACATTTCATTCCGATTTTTATTTGATTTTACACTATGAACATTCAGAGGGTCAAGAGTGTATTTTTAAAGGAGTCTCTCTGTTTGGGCCTTCTGTTGTTTTCAGGAGAGCAGAGGGGATCTTCGGTTCTTGCATTTTCCCTCGATCTATTATATAGTGAAAGGCAGAAAAACGAAGGAAGGGCGCGTCCGGTGCAGACAGGCTGTTTGCAGTGTGTCAGGAGAATGTGGAGGATGCCCGGAACAGGAGGACAGAGTGAATGTCAGAAAAACGTGAGGATTATATTACATGGGACGAATATTTTATGGGTGTAGCCAGCCTGTCGGGAAAGCGCTCCAAGGATCCCAGCACGCAGGTGGGAGCCTGTATTGTAAGTCAGGATAACAAAATTCTTTCCATGGGCTACAATGGCTTTCCCAAGGGTTGCTCAGATGATGAATTTCCCTGGGGAAAGGAGCATGAGACAGACGATCCCTATAATGCAAAATACTTTTATTCCACCCATAGTGAGCTTAACGCCATTTTAAACTACAGGGGCGGAAGCCTGGAGGGAAGCAAGCTCTATGTGACCCTTTTCCCCTGCAATGAGTGCGCAAAGGCGATTATCCAGGCGGGAATCCGAACTATCGTGTATGGCGAGGATAAATACGCCCATACGTCTGCGGTACGTGCCTCCAAGCGGATGCTCAACGCGGCCGGAGTGCGGTATTATCAGTATCAGCCCACCGGACGCAGGATTGTGATTGAGGTCTAGGGAAAATGAAGATACTTCTGGCGGCGGTCAACGCCAAATATATTCATTCTAATCTGGGGATCTACAGTCTGAAAGCATATGGGGAGAAGATGCTGGCTCAGTGGGGATATGGAAAGGAAAATGTCCAGATCGGCCTGGCAGAGTATACGATCAATCACCAGCTGGAGCGGATTCTTCAGGATATCTATCTAAGACAGCCGGATGTGATCGGGTTTTCCTGCTATATCTGGAATATTTCTTATATAAAAGCCCTGGTGGCGGACTTAAAAAAGGTTCTGCCACAGGTGAAAATCTGGCTTGGAGGGCCGGAGGTGTCCTACTGTGCTGAGGATATCTTACAGGAAGAGCCTGGGGCGGATCTGGTTATGAAGGGGGAAGGTGAGGAGACTTTTGCACAGTTTCTGCGTTTTCTGGCGGAAAATGAGATCGAAAAACCAGCGTATGGTGGATTAGAGAAAAAAACAGAGGCAGCTGAAAAAAACAGGTGGACAAAAGGGCTGGAACATATACCTGGGCTGGTATTCCGGCGTCAGAAATCCCAAAGCATGGAGGGTGAAACGCCAGATCTGCCGCGTGTCCTGTTATCGGCTGCTGCATCAAAGGCGCTGCTCCACGACACGATCGATACCGGTGTCCGCCCGGTGATGGATATGAACCGCATCCCGTTCCCCTATGCTTTTTTGGATATGGAACAACTGGCGCACCGGATTATTTACTATGAAAGCAGCCGGGGCTGTCCTTTTTCCTGTGCGTATTGTCTGTCGTCCATTGATAAGAGCGTCCGTTTGCGCAGTCTGGAACTGGTAAAAGAGGAACTGTCCTTCTTTCTGAAGGCAAAGGTGCCGCAGGTGAAATTTGTGGACCGAACCTTTAACTGTCAAAAGTCTCACGCCATGGCTATCTGGCAGTTTATCCGGGAAAATGACAACGGCGTCACCAACTTCCATTTTGAGATTGCGGCAGATCTGTTGGATTGTGAGGAGCTGAAGCTGCTGTCAACCATGCGTCCGGGACTGATCCAGCTGGAGATTGGCGTTCAATCCACGAATCCATCCACTCTTGCGGCAATCCGCCGAAAGACGGATATAGAGAAAATCAGAGCTGTTACTCAGGAGATTAACAGCTGGAATAACATTCATCAGCATTTGGATTTGATTGCGGGGCTGCCAAAGGAAGATCTGGAATCCTTTAAAAACTCTTTTAATGAAGTATATTCCATGAAACCGGAACAGCTTCAGCTGGGCTTCTTGAAGGTTCTTGCCGGTTCCTATATGGAAGAAATGGTTCCTTCCTGCGGCTTGCTCTATGCATCCGCCCCGCCCTATGAGGTTTTTTCTACCCGCTGGCTCTCTTACCGGGATATTCTGGAATTGAAGGAAATCGAGGAAATGGTAGAAATCTACTATAACAGCCGTCAGTTTACCACCGTTTTGGCGATGCTGGAGCGAGAGTTTTCATCCTCCTGTGAAATGTTTCTGGCTCTGGCCGCGTTTTACCGGAAAAAGGGGTATTTTGGGATGAACCATAGCCGTCTGGCCCGGTATGAGATTCTGTGGGAGATGGCGGCGGAGGAACTTTTTTTGGAAACGGATTCCTCAGCAGCAGAGTACAGGAGGGATCAGTTTAGGGATTGTCTGATGACAGATCTGTATCTTCGCGAAAATATTAAGAGCCGCCCCTCATTTGCAAGAGACTTAAATCGATACAGGGATGAAATCAGAAGCTTTTTTAAGGGGGAGGAAACCACGGGGCGGTATCTGCCCGATCATCAAGGCTACGATTCCCGCCAGCTGGCGAAAATGGCCCATTTAGAACCTATGGGAGATGGAACCTTTCTTCTGTTTGACTATAAGAACCGCGATCCGCTGACCTATAATGCAAGGGCAGTGGAGATCGGAGATATTTGCAAGGAGCATCGGTATAAAAAATGCCAACGATCAAAGATATAGCAGTCCGTGCCGGGGTATCCCATGGCACAGTTTCCAATGTATTAAATAAAAGAGGAAATGTCAGCGCAGAAAAAATCCAGCTGGTAGAGCAGGCGGCCAGAGAACTTGGGTATAAGATTAACGCCCAGGCACAGCAGCTAAGAGCCGGGGCCACAAGGAAGGTGTGCGTGATCCTTCCTGGAATTGGAATCTGCCGCTACAGCGATTTTTATACAGGACTGGAGGAGACGCTGCGTTCCCATGGCTTTGAACTTGAACTGACCTGTACAGACCATTTGGTTCACAATGAAAAGTATGCGGTAAAAAAAGCCCTTTCCCGAAATCCCGCAGCGCTGGTTATCATCAGTTCCATGGTGAGAAACAAGGGCTTTTATACAGAGGGAAACCATCTGGTCTTTGTGGAGCAAAAACCAAAGAATCTTCCGAAGGATGCTGTGGTTGCGGCCTTTGATTATGAGAAGGCAGGACGGGATATGGCTGCCCGGTGTGTTAGGCAAGGATATAAAAATATTGCCATTTTATGTGGGAACAGCAATGATTCCAACCGTAAAACCTTTGTGAATGGGGCAGTATCTGTGCTGGATGATTCTGACTGCGAGTACCGCTGCTTTGCCTGTGATGATGAAATGTCTTTGCTGGAATCATTTTACATTTTAAATGAAAAGGCTGGCTTTGATGGAGTGATTGCTGCAGGAGAGGAAGATGTGCGGTTTTTAAAAAAAGCCCTCGATTACTGCCCTGGCCGTTCCATGCCTGACGTATACGCTCTGTGCAGCAAAAATATGGCTCCGGCAGAGGGGATTATCCGCTACAGCTTAAATTACCGTCAGCTTGGCAGGCGCACCGCAGAGTACATTATGAGAGATTATCAGGGACGGGAGGAAGAGAAGGCAGCCGGCAGTCTGGAACTGGACGGCAGCCAAATACAGCCGGCCATGATCCGGATGGAAAATGAAGGATTTTTAGCAGAGCCCCTTCCGTCCATGGCTGTGTCGGCGTCCCATGCGGATACGATCCATTTTCTTACGATCCAAAACAGCACCAGCCAGGCAATTCGTTTTCTTCTGCCAAAATTCAGTCAGGAGACAGGAATCCGTGTAAACATGATTTCCGTGGCTTATGATGAACTTCACACCATGGCAGAGGCCTGCTGCCAGAACAGTTCTTATGATTTGATCAGGATTGATATGGCATGGCTGTCAGAACTGGGAAAACGGCTTTATCAGCCGTTGGATGAAAATGCAGAGGCGGTAAAGCGGCTGAAAACACGGATTCTTCCAAATCTGTTTAAGAATTATTCCAGAATCGGGGAAGGCTTTTATGCGTTTCCTCTTGATGCCTGTGTGCAGATGTTTTTTTACAGGAAGGATCTGTTTGAAAATGAACTGATTAAGCGGGAGTATTTTGAGACCTATAAGAAAAAGCTTCAGATACCGAAGGATTTCGCGGCTTATAATGAGATAGCCCGTTTTTTCAGCCGGAAATACAATCCAGATTCTCCTACACGATTTGGGACAGCTGTGACTTTTGGAAGAACTTTTCTGGCAGGCTGCGATTTTCTGCCCAGATACAGGGCCGGTGGAAAAAGTATTTTTGATCCAAACGGACGTGTGAATATTTTGACAGGAGAAATGCGGGAGGCATTTGAAAGCTATCTGGAAACCTGCTCTTGTTCAAACGGGGAAATGTATCAGTGGTGGCAGGAATCCACTCGACAGTTCTCGGAAGGCGACACGGCTATGCATATTGTATTTTCAAACTATGCCTCATCCATGATCCGTGATTTGGGCTCCCGCATCATGGGAAAAGTGGGGTATGCCAATGTTCCCGGCGGACAGCCGCTGCTGGGGGGAGGTGCGGTAGGGCTCAGCGTCAGCAGCAGCCGGCGTGAGCAGAGCCTGCGCTTTTTAGAATGGCTGTACCGGAGAGATATTGCGGAAATGATCTGCTATATGGGCGGATATATTGGCAGCCGGGAGATTGCGGATAATCTGGAAATTCAGAAACGATATCCATGGATGGAGCATATGGAACAGGCGTTTTCCAGCGGATGGCGCCATTACCATACAGACGGCAATCCGAACTTCCGCGAATTTGCTTTCGAGGATATTCTTGGGAAAGCGGTTCGGAGCGCAGCATCCGGTACCCAGGATGCAGAGACTGCCCTGCGCAGGGCCCAGCAGGAATGTGATCGGTTGTTTGGACGGGAATGAATGGGCTGTGCTGTATGAGCAGAAAGGTTCTGGGCATTTTGAAACGTATTTTACATATACACGGCTGCATATGTAGTAACAGATATTTTAACCACTAGGCGTATATGGGTGCTGAAATTTTGAAACCACAGGATTGTGCGTGATTGATTTTGGCACTTAGCCGATTGGTTTTGCTTTTTTTGCTCTAATAAGTACCGCGTTCAAATTAAAACATCTATAATACTGACGTCTACTCATAATATTTCATTGAAGTTCTTACCATATTCCGTTTTATTCCCCTGTTTGCTGTCCTGGCATTTTTTATTTAGATAACCACTTTTATCGACTTTCTGAGGAAACCTCAAATGGTATCCTCCTCTTATCCTGCTCCAGACGGAGAGGATAGGAAAGGGTAAATTTTCATATTTAAAATATGAACGTTTCAAAATAAAAAACCAAATTATTACGAGAAAATAAGAGTAAAATGCACAATAAAATGTAAAAAAATTGTATACAATAGATAAAAATGACGTCAAATAAAATAAATGATATTGACACGTTCCAAAAAATGAGCTATAAAGAAGGTAGTTCAATAAGGAGGGACGCAAATATGTATACAAAGAATGATCCAATCCGAAAGCTGATAGAAAAGAATGGAGTGCTCATTGCAGCTCATCGGGGAACCTGTGGGGGAAACGTGGTGCAGAACACCAGTCTTTCTTATAAAAATGCTCTGCTTCATGGGGCCGATATGATCGAGGTGGATGCGGCCATGACTACGGATGGAGTGTTCTATGCTTTCCACAACGGGGAAGAGAAAATTGAGTACGGCATCCAAAAGGATATCCGCACCATGTCCTCACAGGAGGTCGATTCCCTGTATGCCTTAAACAGTCTGGGACAGAGGACGAAGCAGAAGGCAGAACGCCTTGAGGAGGTACTGGAGCGGTTCAGAGGACAATGCCTTATCAATATCGACCGTTCCTGGTTTTACTGGAAGGAGATCATTGCCTTCTTAAACAGTAAGGGGATGCAGGATCAGATCCTGTTAAAATCCGACGTGGAGGAAAGCCTGTTAGAGGAGGTGGAGTCCATGGGAGACGGGATCATGTATATGCCAATTATGAAGAAGATGGAGGATTGGCAGCTTGTAAAGTCATATAATATCAATGTAGCCGCAGCTGAACTTATTTTTACAGACCTGTCCAGTCCTTTCATCCAGCCCGGATTTATGAAGGAACTTCACGAACTGAAAATTGCGCCCTGGGTCAACGCGATTACTCTGGATGACGATATTATCCTGTCCGGCGGTCTGGATGATAACCATGCCATACGGGATGGTTTTGAGGAGAACTGGGGACGGCTTATGGATATGGGCTTTGAAATCCTGCAGACGGATTGGCCGGCTCTTTTAAAGGGATTTGTTACAAAACGTTTCTAAATACATCAGAATGAGAAGAAAAACAAAAGGAGAAGAAGATTATGAGAATGTGTAAGAAATGGATGGCACTTGGTTTGGCGGCAATGATGGCCCTTTCACTCACAGCCTGCAAAGGTTCTGGTTCACAGGGATCAAAGGCGTCTGATGAGAGCGCGGCTGCGAAGGCAGAGGGCGGAGAGATGGCGGCTGCCGGTGGGACAGATAAGAGCGAAAAACTGGTGATTTACACCAACTCTGGTTCAAACGGAAGGGACGCCTGGTTAAAGGATTATGCGAAGCAGGCCGGCTATAATGTAGAGGTAGTACAGATTCAGGGCGGTGATCTGGCAAACAGAATTATTTCGGAGAAAAACAATCCTCAGGCAGATCTCGTATTTGGCTTAAACGCAATGGAGTATGAGAAACTAAAGGCAGAATCGGTTCTGGATCCCTGGGAGCCAAACTGGAAGGGAGATGTGGATATGACCCTGGGGGATGCGGACGGCTATTATTATCCCATCGTGATCCAGCCTCTCGTGAACATTATGAATGCAGATCTGAAAAATCCGCCAAAGGATGTTACAGATCTTTTAAGCGATGAATGGACTGGAAAATACACCATTCTTAATTTTGGCGGCGGCACAGGAAAGACGCTTCTGGCATCTCTCTTAGTCCGCTATCAGGATGAAAACGGCGAAGCCGGCATCTCTGAGGAAGGCTGGGAGACGGCAAAGAGGTGGATCCAGAACGGCCATATGGAGCAGCAGGGCGAGGACTATGTGGGGAATGTAATTTCCGGAGAGATCCCGATCTGCGAGATGTGGGGCAGCGGTGTTCTTCAGAATCAGACCGAGCGCGATTACAAGTTCCAGATCATGGTTCCTGAAACAGGAGTTCCGTATGTAACAGAACAGATTGCCATGATCACAGGCTCTAAAAAGAGGGATCTGGCTGTAGATTTTGCTAACTGGTTCGGTTCCGCACAGGTACAGGCTGAGTGGATGAAGCAGTTTGGAACCATTCCATGTCAGCCGGATGCTTTAAACGAGGCTTCTGATGATATTAAAGAGTTTGTCAATTCCGTACATCCCCAGACTATGGACTGGGAATTTGTGGCATCCCATATTGACCAGTGGGTAGAGAAATGTGAGCTGGAATTCATGCAGTAGAGACGTGATCCTGTCAGGAGAAGAAAATGATAGAATTTAAAAATATTGAAATTAAATACGGAGATTTTACCGCAATCCGTAACTTAAATCTTACCATAGAGGATGGGGAATTCTTTACCTTCTTAGGGCCGTCTGGCTGCGGAAAGACAACGACGCTGCGTTCGCTTGTGGGCTTTTTAGAGCCTGCAGGCGGGCAGATCCTGGTAGACGGTCAGGACATCACACATATGCCGGTAGAGAAACGCAACATTGGAATGGTATTTCAGAGTTATGCCCTGTTCCCTACTATGACTGTGTATGAAAATCTGGCTTTTGGGCTTAAGGTAAAGAAACTCCCGGCTGCGAAGATCGATAGAAAGGTTCGTGAGGTGGCAAAGATCATTGAGATCAGGGATGAGCAGCTGGTGAGAAATGTTTCTGAATTGTCCGGCGGTCAGCAGCAGAGGGTAGCCCTGGCAAGAGCCATTGTACTGGAGCCAAAGATTCTCTGTCTGGATGAACCTTTATCTAATCTGGATGCCAAGCTGAGAGTAGGGCTTAGAAGCGAACTGAAACGTCTCCAGAAGAATCTGGGAATTACAACACTTTATGTGACGCACGACCAGGAAGAGGCTCTGACCCTTTCTGACAGGATCGCCGTATTCAATAACGGTTTTGTAGAACAGGTGGATAAACCGTTTAACATCTACAATCATTCCAAATTCTTTAGGTTAGAATCGATGATGGGGTAAACGAAAAAGCAGTTTTGGCATT
>OCAS01000351.1_pt1 | contig 41531 bp, 40 predicted proteins | sample 1550751 | NCBI WGS metagenome assembly OCAS01 (sample SAMEA2580301, study PRJEB22360) | human gut metagenome | biome: human gut; feature: human-associated habitat; material: faeces | place: Denmark | collected 2008/2010
GTAGAACACCAGCCTTCCAAGCTGGATACGTGGGTTCGATTCCCATCACCCGCTTATTTTTTTGTTAAAATGTATTGCTCAGAAATTCCTTGTAAAATCAAGGGCTTCTGGGCTTTTTTATTGCATCGGTGTGGATTTGATACAGTCTGAAACTGATTCATCTGTTTGGTATTTGTTGAGATTTCAGAAAAGCAACGCTATAATGAAAATAAGATTGGCTGCATGGAGTGGTCAGAATGGAGGAATATCACATGAACGAGAATCTTGTAAAAAGAAATGAATGCCTGGCACAGACTGTGATCAAGGGACTACAGTCCCGAAATATGAGCGGTTATTATGCGGCAAACAGGGAAGAGGCGCTGAAGCTGGCGTTAGAACTGATCCCGGAGGGCAGCACGATTGCCATGGGCGGCTGCATGAGTGCCCATGAAATCGGGCTGATCAAGGCACTGGAAGAGGGCAATTACAATTATATTGACCGTGCGAAGCTGGATCCCAGAGCAGGACTTATGGCGGCGTACGATGCAGATGTGTTCTTAAGCAGCGCAAACGCGATCACCGATGATGGCATTATGGTGAATATTGATGGAAATTCCAACCGGGTATCCTGTATTGCCCAGGGACCGAAAAAGGTTGTTTTTATCGTGGGAATTAATAAGGTATGCAGTGATCTGGACGCAGCCATGAAGCGGGCAAGAAATGTGGCAGCACCGGTGAATGCCCAGCGCTTTGAAGTAAAAACACCCTGTAAGACAACGGGAAAATGTTTTGACTGCAAGTCTCCGGATACCATCTGCTGTCAGTTTTTGATTACAAGATATTCCAGACATACCGGAAGAATTCATGTAATTCTGGTGAATGATAATCTGGGATTCTAAAGGAGTATCTATGATTCAGGAACGATTATTTGCATTGCAGGATGAGAAGTACAGGGAGTTTCAGCGCAGTTTGATTCCGGGACTTCCCAGAGAGAACATCATTGGAATCCGCATACCTGCCATGAGAAAGCTGGCAAAGGAATTTGTGAAAGAGCCGGAGGCGGCTGTGTTTTTGAAACAGCTTCCCCATACTTATTACGATGAGAATATTCTTCATGCCCTTCTCATTGCAGAAATCAAAGATTACGATGCCTGCATGGAAGCCGTGGAAGCATTTCTGCCATATATTGACAACTGGGCGGTATGCGACGGCCTTTCCCCGAAAGCATTTGGAAAACACAAAGCGGAGCTTCTGGAGAAAATCAGACTCTGGATTCCCTCTGAGCATACATACACCTGCCGGTTTGGCATAGGAATGCTCATGAGATGGTTTCTCGATGAGGACTTTCAGCCAGGGTATCTGGAGCTGCCGGCTGCAGTGCGTTTGGAAGAGTATTATGTGAATATGATGACGGCGTGGTTTTTTGCGACAGCGCTGGCGAAACAGTGGGATGCAGCAATTCCTTATCTGGAACAGAATCGCCTGGATCCGTGGACGCATAATAAGACCATCCAGAAAGCAAGGGAAAGTTACAGAATCACGACAGAGCAGAAGGAATATTTGAAGAGACTGAAGGTAATAAAAATATTGAGACGGAACCACTAAAAGGTCCGAAGTTCCGGAAACCGCGTACAGAAACGCAGAAACGGTGGAATTTTGCGCTTTGTTCACTGCGCCGCCTATTGTCAGACCTGCGACCCAAACTCGCACGCGCTGCGTGCTCAAACAAGGGTCTCCGGTCTGACGCTATGCTCGCTCACAAAGCAAATTCCAATGTTTCTGCTTATTCTGTACGCGGTTTCCGGAACTTCTACCTTATTGGCTCCGTTACGATAATTAAAACCGTGCAACCATAAGGATACTGACCAAGGCGGCAGTTACGTGCCGGCAGAGCCTCTTTGGATTGCTTGATTAGCCCATACCTGGAGAAAACGGACACGTCAAGGTCGCGTAAGCGCTTGTTATAACCTTGATGTGTCCGTTTTTTTCAGGTATCCTATGGCAAGCAATCGTAAGAGGTTTAAACCAATACCTTGTGTTTGCGTGGTTTTTTATCTCTAGCTGAGCCAATGAAGATAATGGCTACAGTCAGGCATTCACTCTGCCCAAAAACAAAACACAGCCAGAATGATATTTGGAAAAGTCTATTTTTACAGACTTTCGTTAATATCGTTCTGGCTGCGTTATTCATTATCGTAGAATAGTCAGTAAAGCAGAAGTTTCGGGGAGGGCATACAGAATAAGCAGATGCATTGGAATTTTCTTCATGAGCGAGCATAGCGTTTCCCCGGAGACCCTTGTCTGAACGAGCGCAGCGAGTGAGTTTGGGTCGCAGGGGAAACAATAGGCGGCGGAGCGAATGAAGTACAAAATTCCACCGCATCTGCGGTTCTGTAGGCCCTCTCCGGAACTTCGGACCCTTTCGTGCTATTCCCTTAAATTGATATTACCGCAAGCATCCCATCAGTTTTTCAAAATCCCCTCTGCACATTGGCCGGTAATACAGAAATCCCTGAATTTCATCGCAGCCCTCCTGCTTTAGGAAATCCGCGACTTTCTGGGTTTCCACGCCTTCGCAGACGATGGATTTTTTCATGCGCTTTAACATGTGGAAGATTTCTTCCAGGACGATGTGGCCGCTTTCGGAGATGGTGTCTCCGAGGAACATCCGGTCAATTTTGACTTCGTCGAAGAGCAGATCCTTTAAGGTGTTTAAAGAGGAGTATCCGGAACCGAAGTCATCCATGGAAATCTGGATGTTGCGGTTCTGGAGACTACGGATGACCTGGTTGACGGCCAGCGGATTGTTCACGTAGGTGGATTCCGTAATCTCAAAGGTGAGGAAGGACGGCTCCACGTAGTAGGAATCGATGAGTTCCTGGATCTTCTGGATGAAGGTCTGGGGCTGCTCAAAGTGGACCGGGGAGACGTTTAAGGAGATGCGGAATCCCTGGGGCAGTTTCCCGGAATATTTGCGGAGCCACTGGAAGGTCTGTTCATAAACGTAATAGTCCAGATCCACCACAAATCCGTTCTGCTCAAAGAGTGGAATATAGATATCCGGGGACCAGAGCATTTTCCCGTTCCGGATCCAGCGGACTAAAACTTCCGCACTGGAAACCGCCAGGTTTGATGTCTGTACCTTTGGCTGGAAATAAATTTCAAATTCTTTGTTTTCCAGGGCCGGGTGGAAGGAATGCAGGATCTCGGCCTGCATTTTTTCCTGCCGGTTAATTTCCGGGGAATAGAGACAGGTGTGGCTGATCAGTTTTTTGGCAATCCGCCGTGCGACATTAGCACAGGAAATCATGGTTTCCGGTGTGACTTCTTCGTTCGGAATCAGGTAGATGCCGGAGTTGGTGCGAAAGAAACTGATGTGGTAGGTATCGCGGATCCGGTCACAGATTTTCTGGTCCAGTGCCTGAATCTGTTCACGAAGGGCATCTCCGGTCTGTTTGCTGACATCGGCGATGCTGATAAATACATCGGAGAAGAACCGGGCCGTAAATAAAGAAAGGGAATAGGCCGTCATTTCTTCGTAGACAATGTTTAAAATTTCATTTCCAAGCGGATAGCCGTATTTATCATTGATATAATGGAAGTTTTCAATATCGGTGGAAATCAGTGCAATCTGAAGTTTTCCGTACGCCTGAGACTGGATCAGGCGGATTTTCTCCGCAAGATATTCCGAAGATACGGTGGGAATTACCTGCGGATTCTGCTTTTGCTGTTCGGTAGCAGTGCGGGAATTCTTTTTATAAAATTTATCCTGATACATGTTTTTGTCTGCGGCGTTGATGAGGTCGTCCATCAAAAAATAGTGATTCCGGTAGCTGACCTCGAAGCCGACTGCGTAGCTTAAAGGCAGGCTTGCGCGGGTGTTGTATTCCTGCACCAGCGTGCTCAGATGCAGATCCATGTGTTTTAATTCTTCCGGGGTGGTGTTTTCCTGAATGATGATGAATTCGTCACCTCCGTAGCGGGCCAGGAAGCTGTGCTCGTCCAGAATGCGGGTCAGACAGTAAGCGAAGGCCTGGATGAATTCGTCGCCCTTTTCGTGCCCGTAGGTATCATTGACATGTTTCAGGTTATTCAGATCAAACATCATAACACCTACACCGAATGTGGTGGCGCGATCGTTTAATTCCAGAAGCTTTTTCTCCAGGGATTTTTTATTGTGGATTCCGGTGACATCCCGGTAGGCGTTATGGAGCAGGCGGGCCAGCAGTTCTCGCTGGATCAGGGCCAGTACCATGCAGAACACAAGCAGAGCCAGGGTCAGGCAGAGGTTGCGGTACATGGGGTATAAGAGATATCCGGGTCGACCAGAAGCTTGACAAGATAAAGATTGAGTATCAGAATCAGCATGAGCACGCCCAGGATGACTTCACAAAGATGCAGGATGCTCTTGTTTCGTTTCATAAGGTTCTCCTTCAGTATAGTTGCTGCAGTTTTGATATGGATTGACAGCATCGGGATCCGCGGCCGGTTAATCAGCCTGTACGATGATCATTCGCGCAAAATCAGCGCCGATCGCGATCTTACTCTCCTTGACCATGACGATGTAATTGCCAAAAAAGACAGAAAGAATGCGGACAGCAGCGTTTTCTACAAAACCAAGGGTTTCCAGATAATGACGCTGTTCCTTATCACCGCATATTTTCTGAATCATGTACTGCTGGTTAATCTCAGCTAAATTCAGTGGCATGGTGTCCTCCTCTGGAAAATTTTGTTAAAGTTAGTTGCAGCTAACATCATAGCATAAATCCAAATCCTGTCAATCTTTTTCCATATGAAAGAAGTCTTTATTCCGGTATAAAACTACCAGAAACGGGGATAATGAGAAAGACTGATCAATAAGGCCGATTTACAGAACAAAGCCCTTATGATAGACTGTAGTCGGTTAGCAACAGCTAACATATAACCAGAAAATGTGTGCCGGAAGCGGCACAGGCAGGAGGATTTGACTATGATGTATCTGGAAATTGAGAAGGTAATTGGAAGAGAGATTATCGATTCCCGCGGAAATCCAACCGTAGAGGCTGAGGTTTATTTAACCGACGGCACCGTTGGAAGAGGCGCGGCACCGAGTGGAGCATCCACCGGTGAGTTTGAGGCACTGGAATTAAGGGACCAGGATAAGAGCCGCTTTGGCGGAAAAGGCGTTTCCAAAGCAGTGGAGAACATCAACACCGTCATCTCCGATGTGCTGTGCGGTATGGATCCGTCTAACGTTTATGCCATTGATCAGGCTATGATCCAGGCTGACGGCACAAAAGATAAATCCAGGCTGGGCGCCAACGCAATTCTGGCTGTCTCCATCGCAAGCGCGAGAGCAGCAGCAAATGCCATGGAGATGCCTCTCTACCGCTTCCTGGGCGGAGCAAACGGAAACCGTCTGCCGCTGCCGATGATGAACATCTTAAATGGCGGCGCTCATGCGGCAAACACTGTTGATGTACAGGAGTTTATGATCATGCCGGCCGGCGCTCCGAGCTTCAAAGAAGGCCTGCGCTGGTGTACCGAGGTGTTCCATGCTCTGGCAGCTCTGTTAAAGTCCAGAGGACTGGCTACCTCCGTAGGTGATGAGGGAGGCTTTGCACCGGACCTTGGCAGTGATGAGGAAGCAATCCAGGTAATTCTGGAAGCAGTGGAGAAGGCTGGTTACAAGCCGGGCACCGATTTCGTTCTGGCTATGGACGCGGCTTCCAGTGAGTGGAAGAGCGACAGGAAGGGCGAATATCTGCTTCCGAAGAGCGGCAAGAAGTTCACCTCCAAAGAGCTGGTTGAGCACTGGAAGAGCCTGTGCGAGAAATACCCGATCTACTCCATCGAGGATGGTCTGGATGAGGAAGACTGGGAAGGCTGGCAGATGATGACCAAGGAACTGGGCGATAAGGTTCAGCTGGTTGGTGATGACTTATTCGTAACCAACACAGAGCGTCTTGCAAAGGGCATTGAGCTTGGCTGCGGCAACTCCATCCTCATCAAGTTAAACCAGATCGGTACGGTTTCCGAGACTCTGGAGGCAATCAAGATGGCCCACAAGGCGGGATATACAGCCATCGCATCCCACCGTTCCGGTGAAACCGAGGATACCACCATTGCAGACCTGGCAGTGGCTCTGAATACCTGCCAGATCAAGACCGGCGCACCAAGCAGAAGTGAGCGTGTCGCGAAGTATAACCAGCTGCTCCGCATCGAGGAAGAGCTTGGAGCGGCAGCACAGTTTCCGGGTGTGAAGGCATTCAATATCAAACGGTAATAAGCCTGTACGAGATGCAGCAGGGGCGAACGATCCATCATGGATTGTTCGCCCCATTTTTGTTATCAAAGACGGTTTTAATTTTCGTTGTTGCGGTACTTCGCGTTCTTCTCTTTCAGCTTTGCCAGATACTCATTGGCTTCCTTTTCAGACTTGAAGCGCATCTTTGGTCCCTGGGGGCTGAGCTTTAAGACATAGCCGGTGTTTTTTTTCCTGAACATGATGCGTGAATTCCTTTCTTTTGTATGAATGTTTTTATTCTAGCATGAAGTGTGCAAAATGAAAAGGATTATAGCTAAACATTGATTCTGACATTTTTCGACATAATTCTGAAATATATTTTGTTTTTTTGGCAAATCTTTTATAAACTAGTATAGTTTGTCTATGAAAGCTGCGAATAACAGGTGTTGGGGAATGAATCGAAAAAAGCGGAATAATTGTAAATTTGAATGGTGTTGTCTGGGGATTCTGATCGCGCTGGAGCTGATTATGTCCTCTACCTTTTTGGGGTATATCCACGTTCCGCCGATATCGGTGGCCACTGCATATATTCCGGTTGTGGTGATTGGATGTCTGTTCGGAACAGCGCAGTCCGCGTTTGCCGGACTGATCTTTGGGTTTGGCAGTATGTATAAGGCATCTGCATTGTATGTGATGGCAGATGACCGGCTGTTTTCCCCCTTTCAGAGCGGTGCTCCGTTGGAAAGTCTGATCTTGAGTGTTGGGACCAGACTTCTCTTTGGTGTTCTGACCGGACTGCTTTTTGCCTGGTCCAGAAAACGGAAGCATGCACAGTTTTTTAAGTGCCTGACGGCGTTTATTGCTCCAAAGCTGCACGCGTTTTTGGTTTATACGGCAATGGGAATCTTCTTTCCATCAAGTGGTTTTAGCTGGAAATCCATAGTCTCCATGCGGTTTGATGATATGCTGATCCAGCTGCTTTGTCTGGTCAGTGTACTGTTGGTTGACCGGATCTATCAGAGTGAGGCTGTTACGCGTTACCGGAAAGCGGTGAATCAGCAGGAACAGGACTGGCGCTGGTCATTTCGGAGCGTTGTGGTATTTTGCGGCATGATCCTGTTTGTTTTGTGTATGACAGCGGTTTCTACGATTTATTTTTCTGACCGGATAAATTATATGCTGACTGTACATCATGTCGTTGTGACTGGTGAGATTCAGCATGATATCCTGCATTTGCAGATCCAGTTTCGTACAGCGATGCTGGCGCTGAACTTCATTATTCTGATGGCCGCCCTGCTGATGTACCGGTATATGAAATACAAAGAGTATGCAGGGCAGATGGACAGCCTGACCGGCGTTATGGGACGGAGGCTTTTTCTGAACCAGTGCAGGAGAATCCAGGCAGACTCGGAGCCGGGGATAAGGGGCTGGTTCCTGTTTCTGGATGTGGACCGCTTTAAACAGGTGAATGATACCTTTGGACATCCGACCGGGGACAAAGTGCTTCGCCGGTTTGCCCAGGTGCTGGAAGATGCAGTTGCTGACTGTGGCATTGTCGGCCGGGGCGGCGGAGATGAATTTGCGGTGATGATCAGCCGGGAACTGGAACGGGCGGAGCTGGAGAAAATGCTGAGCCGGTTTTTGCGGGATATTACCGAAATTTCACCGGATATTTCAGTGGGCAGCAGCATCGGAGCGTACCATTTTCTGTTTCCACATGACATAACAGAGCTTTTGACAGAGACCGACGCTGCGCTCTATGAAGCGAAAGAAAGCGGAAGAGGATGTTTTGTCATTCATGAGGATACCGAAGCGGTTACGTAATGTGCGAATATTGCCATTGTGCGCGCGCAACAACACGAATTGTGAAAAATGAACAATAGAGGATGAAAAATAAGTTGACATGTCGTCAAAATCATGGTAACATGAGGATAACATGATTTGAATAGCAACAGATTGGGTTGTTACTGTACGGCAGGCAAGACCAGTTCTGAACGATATTTTGTGTGGCAGATATTTGTTCAGAATTGGTTTTTTTATTTCTTTTATATTGCCTGATAATACAAAAACAGATTAGATCGTTGAAGACCGGCTGGTACTGGTGGGGACAAGTATGAAAATTGAAAAAGTGATTAACAACAACGTGGTCAGTGCCCTGGAAGACGGACGGGAAGTGGTCGTTATGGGAAAGGGCATTGGCTTCCAGCTCCGGGCTGGCATGGATATTCCAAACGAGCTGATCGAGAAGGTATTCCGTCTCAACAATCCGGGGATTATGGATCAGTTCAAGAGCCTGGTCCAGAAGCTTCCGCCGGAGCGGCTCCAGATTTCCGCAGAGGTGATCCAGTATGCAAAAGGTGTTATGAATAAAAAACTGAATCATAACATTTATCTCACGCTGACGGATCATATCAATTTTGCAATCGAGCGGTATCAGAAGAAGATGCTGTTTGGCAATCCGCTTCTGCGGGAGGTTCGTACCTTTTACAGGGAAGAGTACCTGATTGGCACTTTTGCGCTGGATCTGATCGAGCGCAGGCTGGGCATTGCTTTTCCGGCCGATGAAGCAGCTTCCATCGCCCTTCATATTGTGAATGCGGAGTACAACACCCGCATGCGTGACACCATTGACATGACAAAGATCATTCAGGATGTCCTTAAATTAGTGGGAGATTATTTTCATATAGAGCTGGATGAAACCTCCACGAGCTACGAGCGCATGATCACGCATCTGCGTTTTCTGGCACACCGGATCTACAGCGGAGAGTCACTGGATGACGGAGCCGGTCTGGAAGAATTTCATGCCATGATCCGGCAGATGTATCCGGAGGAATACGCCTGCAGCAGAGGTGTGAAGGATTTTATCTGGCAGACCTACGGCCATGAAGTGTCGGAGGAAGAGGTATCCTATCTGTCTGTTCATATCCGACGGGTTAGAAATTGCAGTCCGCAGGCTTAAGAAAAACGCTGTCACAGGGGGGGAGTGCATCGGCGGCATGCAGAAAACACAGACGGAAATGGATGGCAGAAAAAAGAAAGGGGAAGGGCGTTATGTTTCAGACACTGAAAAAAATGTTTGGAGGGAAAAAGGAGGCGGCTGAGGTATTATCACCGGTATCCGGTTCAGTAGTTCCGCTGAGCGAAGTGAATGATCCTGCCTTTGCGCAGGAGATCCTTGGAAAGGGTGTGGCTGTGAAGCCGTCCGAAGGAGAATTCAGGGCACCGCTTTCCGGTGAGGTCACAGTGATGTTCGACACCGGACATGCCGTCAGCATCAGGGGAGATAACGGTGCTGAAGTCATTGTCCATATCGGGCTGGATACGGTGCAGTTAAAGGGACAGTATTTTACGGCCCATGTAAAGCAGGGAGACCGTGTTCAGGCCGGAGATCTTCTGATCACGGCAGATTTAGAGCAGATCCGTGCAGCCGGATACGATGTGATCACGCCGGTCCTCATCTGCAATACACCGGATTTTCCGGATATGGTCTGTCACACCGGTATGCAGGTAAAGCCGGCTGATCCGATCATTACCTTATGATTATAAAAAGAACGGAGTGAGGAGATACGAGCTGTATTACGGTCAGACTTCAGGATCCGGAGGGGCTTCATGTCCGCAATGCTGCGAGGATTTTTGCGGCAGCAGGAGACCTGAATGCAAAGATCCGGCTTTGCTTAGGGGAGAAGACAGCAAGGGCGGATCACATCCTGGAACTGATGGCCATGGAGGCCAGAGCCGGAGATTTTATTGAAATCCAGGCGTGTGGCGAAGATGCAGAGCAGGCAGTAAAGACAATTGCGCAGATTCTGCAGAAGTGAGCTGGCAAACCGACTCTTTCATGGCTGTTGTTATATGCAAATGTGATTTGAATCCATTGGGGAATGGTTCAAATAAAGAAAACGCCGAGAGGCGAAAAAAAGAAAGGGGTTTTACATTATGATGAAGTTTTTCCAGAGATTGGGCAAAGCTTTGATGCTTCCGGTAGCATGTCTTCCGGTATGCGGTATCCTGATGGGAATCGGATACATTCTGGCACCTGCGGCAATGGCAGGTGAGGTTCAGGGCTTCACGGCAGGAGGCCTGAGTTATTCCATCGGTCTGTTCCTGATCAAGGCCGGCGGAGCGCTGATCGACAATATGTCCTGGCTGTTTGCAATTGGTGTTGCAGTCGGCATGGCAGATGACAGTGATGGTACAGCAGGTCTGGCAGGCCTGGTTTCCATGTACATGATCACTACGCTCTTAAGCAGCGGTTCCGTTGCCGGTATCACCGGTCACGAGGCAGCTCCGGCGTTCGGCAAGATCGTGAACCAGTTCGTTGGTATTGTTTCCGGTCTGATCGGTGCGAACTGCTACAATAAGTACAAATCCGTAAAACTTCCGGATGCGCTGGCATTCTTCAGTGGCAAGCGTGCAGTTGCGATCTTCACCGCACTGTATTCTATCGTGGCAGCACTTGTTCTGTTCTTTGTATGGCCGTTAGTTTACGGTGCACTGGTTACTCTGGGTGAGACCTTTATCGGCATGGGCGCTCTGGGTGCAGGTATCTATGCATTCTTCAACCGTCTGCTGATCCCGTTCGGTCTGCATCATGCACTGAACTCTGTATTCTGGTTCGATGTAGCCGGAATCAGTGATTTAAGTAATTTCTGGGGCAACACCGGTGTTTACGGACAGACAGGTATGTACATGACCGGTTTCTTCCCGTTCATGATGTTTGGTCTTCCGGCAGCCTGCCTGGCTATGTATCAGACTGCAAAACCGTCTAAAAAGAAAATGGTATACGGACTGCTTGCATCCGCAGCATTCTGCTCCTTCTTTACTGGCGTAACCGAGCCAATCGAGTTCTCTTTCATGTTCCTGGCTCCTGGTCTGTATGTGGTACATGCTCTGTTAGCCGGTATCACCGCTGGTATTACCGTAGCACTTCCGATCCGTGCAGGCTTCTCCTTCTCCGGCGGTGCGGTAGATATGGTACTTAGCTCCTTCACTCCGCTGGCACAGAATCCGTGGCTGCTGATTCCGGTTGGCCTGGCTGTCGGCGTGATCTACTATGTAGTATTCCGTGTTGTTATCGTTAAGTTCAATCTGAAGACTCCGGGTCGTGAGGATGATGACGCAGATGAAACTCAGGTGAAACTTGCAAACAATGACTTTACTCAGGTAGCAAAGATCGTTCTGGAAGGCGTAGGCGGTCCGGAGAACGTAGCTTCTATCGATAACTGCATCACCAGACTTCGTCTGGAGATCAAGGATTACACGAAGGTGGATGAGAAACGGATCAAATCCGCAGGCGTTGCAGGTGTGATGCGTCCGAGCAAGACCTCCGTTCAGGTCATCATCGGAACCCAGGTACAGTTTGTGGCAGATGAATTCAAAAAGCTTTGCAAATAGCAGAGTCCTCCCTGGTTCCAAACCATAGATATGCGAAAGGGCTTTCCCCGGTACGGGGAAGGTCCTTTTGCGCGTCTCTGGAAAAACGGAAAAAGTTTTGCTTTGCTTCACAGAACGGTCATATTCTTCTGGTAAGATGAAATACAATTGCAGATAGAAAGAAGAGGGCGATATTTATGAAACTCAGACAGGGAGAAATGAAGAAAACCATGAAGGGCATTCTGGCAGGAGCATTTCTGCTGGCTGCTGGAAGCGCGGCTGTTTTTGCGGTTGGCACCGAGACAGAGCTTAAGGCTTACGCGGCCGAATGGCAGCAGGCAGAAAACGGAGACTGGACTTACAAAGAAGACGATGGCAGCCTGGCATCCGGCTGGCAGAAGATAGACGGTGTCTGGTATGACCTGGATGCGGAAAATGGGGCGTGGAACAGCCATCCGTCCCTGGATGAGACTTCCGTCTGCTATCTGGTGGAGAATGCGGTAAACCGTGCCGGCTGGTTCAACAGGGAAATTTCTGAGGATATTGTGCTGCATTACCGGGTAGACAGCAAAAACCAGTACAAATATACCGTTGTAGTTCAGGAAGAGAGCCGCCCGGATGAGATTGGAAGCACCTTAAAAACCTTTGAGGTCGACAGACGGACCGGAACAGCCAAGGATGTTTCCACGAAGATCGTATTGGATCTGTATGAATAGAACTTACAAAAACTAAGTTTTTAAAAAAAAGAATTAATTTTACTTATGACATTTCCTGCATTATAATATGATTATCAACAAGGAGTTAAAGCATTGCAGGTTCGTGCAAAACCGCAGTGCGAGACGAAGAAGGAGGAAATGTATGGCACGTTTGTATGTCAAGATCAAAGACCAGGATAACGTTGTTGTAGCTGTTCAGGATCTGAAGGCCGGCACCGAGATCATGGAAGGTCTTGTGACCAATCAGGACATTCCGCAGGCTCATAAGATTGCTCTGTGCGATATCCCGGCAGGCGGAGAGATCATTCGTTACGGCGTTGTTCTCGGCTATGCGATCAACGATATCAAGAAGGGTGACTGGATCAATGAGCATATGCTGGATCTCCCGCAGAGCCCGTCTGTAGATGATATGGAGTACGGCACCAACCTGGTACCGGTGGAGGATCTTCCGATGCCGACCAGAACCACCTGGATGGGTTACCGCAATGCCGAGGGTCCGGCAGGCACCAGAAACCTTCTGGGAATCGTAACCACGGTTCAGTGTGCGGCTGGCGTATTAAAGGTAGCAGTAGAGCGCATTAAGAAGGAGCTGCTTCCGAAGTATCCGAATGTAGATGGTGTGGTAGCAGTTACCCATCCGTATGGCTGTGGTGTTGCGATCAACGCACCGTTAGCATATATCCCGATCCGCGCGATCACCAATGTCATCCGTCATCCGAACTTTGGCGGTGAGATCATGGTAGTAGGCCTTGGCTGTGAGAAGCTGACCTATGACCGCGTGCTTCCGCCGGAGGATATCACCCCGGAGAACGTTCTGACTCTTCAGGACTACGCTGGTCATGACGCTATGATGAACGCAATTCTGGAAATGGCAGATAAAAAGCTGCAGAAGCTGAACAAGAGAACCCGTGAGGAGCTTCCGTTAAGCGACCTGCTGATCGGTATGCAGTGCGGCGGCAGTGACGCATTCTCCGGTATCTCCGCTAACCCGAGTGCAGGTTACGCAGCAGATATGCTGGTTCGTGGCGGCGCTACCGTTATGTTCAGTGAGGTTACCGAGGTTCGCGACGGCGTTCACATGCTGGCAGCACGCTGCCCGGATGCCCACACCCGTGACCGTCTGGCAGAGGAGATGAAATGGTACGACAAGTACCTTGCAGAGGGCGGCGTAGGCCGTGACGCAAACCCGACTCCTGGCAACAAGGCAGGCGGACTTGCGAATATCGTAGAGAAAGCAATGGGAAGTATCGCAAAGAGCGGTACCAGCCAGATCGTGGAAGTACTTTCCCCGGCTCAGAAGCCGACCAAACATGGCCTGATCTATGCAGCTACCCCGGCCAGCGACATCGTTTGCGGACCGAGCCAGGTTGCAAGCGGTATCGGCCTTCAGGTATTCATGACCGGACGCGGAACTCCGTATGGACTGGATATCAGCCCGGTTATCAAGGTCTGCAGCCGTAACGAGTTAAAGAACCACTGGTTCGACATGATCGACATCTCTGCCGGTGATGTGGCTACCGGTGAGAAAACCATCGCAGATGTCGGCCAGCAGATCTTCGACATGATCCTGGATGTGGCAAGCGGAATCAAGCAGCCGTACAGCGATCAGCACGGATTCCACAACGACATGTGCATCTTCAACCCGGCACCGATAACCTGATCCTGCCGGAAAAAGCAAATTAAATTCAAAATTCAGAGAGGACTGCCCCCGGATGGGGTGGTCCTCTTTTATAGCTTTCAAAATAAAAAACCCGGAAAAAGCCGTATGAGCGGCTTCTTCCGGGTTTTTTACAGATTCAGATTATTTTATTTGGTCTCGTTTTTCTTAAGCTCAGCCATCTTCATTGCGCGAACCTTAAGCGGCAGTCCGAACAGGGTGATGAAGCCGTCTGCATCGTGGTGATCGTAAAGATCGCCGGTGGTGAAGGATGCCAGGGACTCGCTGTATAAGGAGTACGGAGAAGTAGTACCAGCTTTGATGATGTTGCCCTTGTATAGTTTGAATTTGACTTCACCGGTTACATACTCCTGAGTGGAGGTTACGAATGCGCGGATTGCGTCGCACAGCGGGGTGAACCATTTGCCCTCGTAAACAACCTGAGCCAGCTTGTCGCCCATCTCTTTCTTGACTTCCATGGTAGCACGGTCAAGAACCAGCTCCTCCAACTGCTTGTGAGCCTCCATGAGGATAGTTCCGCCAGGAGTCTCATAAACGCCGCGGGACTTCATGCCTACAACACGGTTCTCAACGATATCTACGATACCGATGCCGTGTTTGCCGCCGAGGGTGTTCAGCTTGCGGATGATGTCAGCAACCTTCATCTTCTCGCCGTTTACGCTGGTCGGAACACCTTTCTCGAAGGTCATGGTAACGTACTCACCCTCATCCGGTGCTTTCTCCGGAGTATTGCTTAATACCAGAAGGTGATCGTAGTTCGGCTCGTTTGCCGGATTCTCTAACTCCAGGCCCTCATGGCTGATGTGCCATAAGTTACGGTCACGGCTGTAGCTGCTGTCTGCTGCAAACGGAAGATCGATGCCGTGCTGCTTGCAGTATTCAATCTCATCTTCACGGGACTGCAGAGTCCAGATATCAGTCATACGCCACGGAGCGATGATCTTGATGTCCGGAGCCAGTGCCTTGATGCCCAGCTCGAAACGGATCTGGTCGTTGCCCTTGCCGGTAGCGCCGTGGCAGATAGCAACTGCGCCCTCTTTTCTGGCAATCTCAACGAGGCGTTTCGCGATGGCCGGACGGGCCATGGAGGTACCTAACAGGTACTTGTTTTCATAGGTGGCGTTTGCCTGTACGCACGGAACGATGTAGTTCTCAGCGAAATCATCTACCAGATCTTCAATGTATAATTTGGAAGCGCCGGAGAGCTTTGCTCTCTCCTCTAAGCCATCCAGCTCATTTCCCTGACCGCAGTCGATGCAGCAGCAGACAACATCGTAATCGAAATGCTCCTTTAACCACGGGATAATTGTGGTGGTATCCAGACCGCCGGAATATGCAAGAACAACTTTCTCTTTCATCTCAAAATCCTCCTTGAGTAGTCTATAAAAATGGTTTTTCAAATTTGCGTTGTCATGTAAGACTTCATAAATATACAACAGTTTCTCGGATTATGCAAGAACTAATTGCATATTTTTCAAAAAAACATTGCATAATATGCATATGTGATGTATAATTATGAAATCTCGCGGGGGACCGTGCGCATCATTTTGTACATGGATCCCTGAGAATATTTGGAAAAAAGTATTTTCTTGTGATGGAAAAGTACTTATAATGAAACTCAGTAAACGGCTCTGCGGCACCTTCTTTTATTAGCAAGCCGCAGAAGTGAATATTTATAAACCGCAGGAGGAACGGCTATGATCAAGGCTGGAATTATCGGTGCGACCGGCTACGCTGGAGCGGAGCTGGCACGTTTGTTACTTCAGAGAGAGGATGTGGAAATCGTATGGTACGGTTCCAGAAGTTATGTGGGTGAAGATTTCGCTTCTATATATAGAAACACGGCACATGCTGTAAACGAGCCGTGCAAGGATGATGACATGGCAAAGCTGGCAGAGATCGCGGATGTGATCTTCACCGCAACGCCGCAGGGCTTCTGCGCATCCCAGGTGACCGAGGACATCTTATCCAAAACAAAGATTATCGATTTAAGCGCGGACTTCCGTATTAAAGATGTAGATGTTTATGAGAAATGGTACAAGATCAAACACGTAACCCCGCAGTTCATCGGTGAGGCAGTCTACGGACTTCCGGAGATCAACCGGGAGAAAATCAAGGGCGCAAGACTCATCGCGAATCCGGGCTGTTACCCGACCTGTTCCTTCTTAAGTACCTATCCGCTGGTAAAGGAAGGCATTATCGATCCGAATACCATTATCATTGATGCCAAGTCCGGTACTTCCGGCGCAGGCAGAAGCGCAAAGGTTCCGAGCCTGTTCTGTGAGGTCAACGAGAGCATGAAAGCTTACGGCGTGGCCGGACACCGCCACACTCCGGAAATCGAGGAGCAGTTATCCTACGCGGCGGGAAAGCCGGTGACCATCAGCTTCACTCCGCATCTGGTTCCGATGAACCGCGGCATTCTGGTAACTGCTTACGCATCTCTGGTAAAGGATGTGACCACGGAAGAGGTAAAGGCCATCTACGACAAGTATTATCAGAATGAATACTTTGTACGCGTTCTGGAGCCGGGACTCCCGCCGGAGACCCGCTGGGTAGAGGGCAGCAACTTTGCGGATGTATCCTTTAAGCTGGATCCGCGAACCAAACGTGTTGTTATGATGGGTGCTATCGACAATATGGTAAAAGGAGCAGCCGGACAGGCCATGCAGAACATGAACCTGCTGTTCGGACTGCCGGAGAATACAGGACTCAAACAGATTCCGGTATTCCCGTAAATAGGAAAGAGAAAGTAAAAGGGCCGGAGGCGAAAGCCTGAGCTTTTGACCGGGAAAGGAAGCAGCACATGGCAGGAACCATGAGTATTTTAGTCCGGGAGATGACCCTGGCAGATTATGATAAGGTATATGAGCTCTGGATGAGCATTCAGGGCTTTGGAATCCGTTCCATCGATGATTCCAGAGAGGGCGTGGAGCGGTTCTTAAAGCGCAATCCCACCACCAGCGTGGTGGCAGAGCAGAATGGCCGCATTGTGGGCGCTATCCTGTGCGGACATGATGGAAGAACCGGATTCTTCTACCATGTGTGCGTGGCGTCCGATTACCGGCAGCATGGCGTGGGGCACCGCATGGTGCATTTTGCCATGAAAGCGCTTCAGGCGGAGGGTATCAACAAGGTGAGTCTCATCGCCTTCAAATCCAACGAGGCCGGCAATGAGTTCTGGCACAACGTCGGCTGGGTGGAACGCAGTGATGTAAACTATTATGATTTCGTATTGAACGAAGAGAACATTACCAATTTTATTAAATAAGAGGAAGACAGTATGTATACAGTAATTGAGGGCGGCGTAACCGCAGCAGCAGGATTTCAGACCGCATCTACAGCGGCAGGAATCAAATACAAAAACAGAAAAGACATGGCAATGATCTACAGCGAGAAACCATGTAAGGCAGCTGGTACCTTTACCACCAACATTGTAAAGGCAGCTCCGGTCAAGTGGGACCAGAAAATCGTAAAGGAATCTGAGTACGCGCAGGCGGTTGTTATCAACGCGGGCATCGCAAACGCATGTACCGGCGCTGAGGGCATGGGCTACTGCGCAGAAACCGCCCAGGCAGCTTCCGCGGCACTGAAGGTTCCGGAGAGCGCCGTTTTAGTGGCATCCACCGGCGTTATCGGCATGCAGCTTCCGATGGATAAGTTAAAAGCAGGCATCGCGGCCATGGCCCCGGAGCTTTCCGGCACCATCGAGAGCGGTACTGAGGCAGCCAAATCCATCATGACCACCGATACCAGAAAGAAAGAGGTCGCTGTTCAGTTTGAAATCGGCGGCAAGACCGTAACCGTAGGCGGCATGTGCAAGGGCTCCGGCATGATCCATCCAAATATGTGCACCATGCTTTCCTTTGTTACCACCGACATTGCCATTTCCAGGGAGCTTCTGCAGGAGGCTCTGAGCGCGGATGTGAAAGATACCTATAACATGATTTCCGTAGATGGCGATACCTCCACCAACGATACCTGCCTGGTTCTGGCAAACGGCATGGCTGGCAACGCTGAGATCACCGAGAAGAACGCAGATTACGAGGAGTTCTGCAAGGCATTAAACTATGTCAATGAGACTCTGGCAAAGAAGATGGCCGGAGACGGCGAGGGCTGTACCGCTCTGTTTGAGGTAAAGGTTATCGGAGCGGAGAGCAAGGCGCAGGCTGTGACCCTTTCCAAATCCATCATCACCTCCAGCCTGACCAAGGCAGCAATCTTCGGACATGACGCAAACTGGGGCCGTATCCTCTGTGCCATGGGTTACTCCGGAGCACAGTTCGATCCGGAGAAGGTAGACCTGTTCTTTGAGAGCGCTGCAGGCAGCATGCAGATCATCAAGGATGGCGTGGCACTGGATTACAGCGAGGAGCAGGCAACCAAGATCCTTTCCGAGCCGGAGGTAACCGCCATTGCCGATGTGAAAATGGGCAATGCGTCCGCAACCGCATGGGGCTGCGATTTAACATTTGATTATGTAAAGATTAACGCAGATTATAGATCTTAAGCACTGCGGATTCTGGCAGACAGGAGCGAAACATGCAGAGCAAGGTACGGACTGCGTCTGAGGCTGCGCAGTCCGGGGAGAGGAGACGATTATGAAAAATTCCGAGATTACTGAGTTACAGAAAGCGGAGGTCCTCATTGAGGCACTTCCTTATATCCAGCGTTTCAATCGCAAGATCATTGTTGTCAAATACGGTGGCAGTGCCATGGTGGATGAGCAGTTAAAACACCAGGTCATCCAGGATGTGGTACTGCTTAAGCTGGTTGGCTTCAAGCCGATCATCGTGCACGGCGGCGGCAAGGAAATCAGCCGCTGGGTCAACAAGGTAGGCATGGAGCCGCACTTTGTAAACGGCCTGCGTGTGACTGATGAGCTGACCATGGAGATTGCGGAGATGGTTCTGAATAAGGTGAACAAGAGCCTGGTACAGCTGGTGAACGAGCTGGGCGTGAAAGCAGTCGGCATCAGCGGCAAGGACGGTATGCTGCTCCGCTGTGAGAAGAAGCTTTCCAAGGGCGAGGACATTGGCTTTGTAGGCGAGATCACCAAGGTAGACCCGCAGATCATCTACGATCTGTTAGAGAAGGATTTCCTTCCGATCATCTGCCCGATCGGTTCTGATGAGCATTACGCAAGCTACAACATCAATGCAGATGATGCGGCCTGTGCCATTGCCCGTGCCGTAAACGCAGAGAAGCTGGCATTCCTGACGGATGTAGAGGGTGTTTACCGTGACTTTGAGGACAAGAGCTCCTTGATTTCCGAGATGACCGTAAAAGAGGCACAGGACTTTGTGAACAGCGGAAGCCTGGGAGGCGGCATGCTGCCGAAGCTGCAGAACTGTATCGATGCAATCGAGAACGGCGTATCCCGGGTACATATTCTGGACGGACGTATTGCACACTGTCTGCTTCTGGAAATCTTTACTAACCGTGGTATCGGTACCGCGATCTACAAGGATGGCGATGCGCGGTACTTCCATGAGGAAGTAAAATAAGGTTTGCGAAAAGAGGAGAAATACAAATGGAAAAACAGCAGTACATTGACCGTGCAGAGCACGCATTATATAAAGTTTACAACCGTTTTCCGGTGGTTTTTGACCATGGCGAAGGCGTAAAGCTGTATGACACGGACGGACAGGAATACCTGGATTTTGGCGCAGGCATTGCTGTTATGGGACTGGGATACAGCTGTGACGAAGTGAAAAACGCAGTGAAGGAGCAGATGGGCAAGCTTCCTCACATCTCCAACCTGTTTTACAATGAGCCGGCCATCAGTGCCGGTGAGAAGCTTCTGGTCGTATCCCAGATGGACAAGGTATTCTTCACCAACAGCGGTACCGAGGCCATTGAGGGTGCGTTAAAGATCGCGAAGCGTTATGCCTACAACAAGGGCATGGCTCCGGATTACGAGATCATTGCCATGAAGCATTCCTTCCACGGCAGAAGCCTGGGAGCCCTTTCTTTAACCGGAAATGACCACTACCAGGAGCCCTTCGCTCCGCTGATTCCGAATATCAGATTCGCGGAGTTTAATAATCTGGACAGCGTGAAGGCACTGTTCTCCGATAAGACCTGCGCCGTTATCATGGAGACCATCCAGGGTGAGGGCGGCATTTATCCGGCGACCGAGGAGTTTATCAAAGGTGTGCGTGCCCTTTGCGATGAGCATGATGCCCTTCTGATGTTAGATGAGATCCAGTGCGGTATGGGCCGCAGCGGCGAGATGTTCGCATGGCAGGACTACGGCGTGAAGCCGGATGTCATGACTACTGCAAAGGCTCTTGGCAATGGTACTCCGGTCGGCGCGTTCCTGGCCTGCGGCAAGGCAGCAACCGCCATGGTACCGGGTGACCACGGAACCACCTACGGCGGAAACCCGCTGGTATGCGCGGCAGCCAACGCAGTTCTGGATGTATTTAAAGAGAAAAATATCGTTGGCCATGTCAAAGAGGTTGGCGCTTATCTCTATGAGAAACTGGAAGAGCTGGTGGCAGAGTATGACTGCGTCATCGCCCACCGAGGCAAAGGCCTGATCCAGGGCCTGGAGTTCAATTCCGCAGTCGGACCGGTTGTAACCAACGCTCTGTTAGAGCAGCATCTGGTACTCATCAGCGCCGGTGCCAACATCATCCGCTTTGTTCCGCCGCTTGTCATCAAGCAGGCAGATGTGGACGAGATGGTTGTGAGACTGAAGGCAGCGATTGAAGCTGTGATGAAATAGAAATGACAGAAAAAACATAAAAATGAAGCCAGTGGTCTGGAAACTGCATATGTGCTGCATTTCCGGGCTGCTGGCTTTATTGCTATATATTGACAGGGTGGGCAGGTGACAGATATAATCAGGGCAGAGGATTGAGCCACCGTTTCCAGATAACGGCGGTGACAGGCTGAAACGAAGGAGGAGACTATTTTGAAGATTGCCGCATTTGAAGTGCGCCCGGATGAGAAAACATCGTTTGCCCGCTGGGCAAAGGCGTATAACGTGGAAGTGAAAGAGTACAGCGAGATTCCGTCTCTTGAGAATGCAGATCTGGCGGCAGGATGCGAGGGGGTTACGTTTCTTGGCCAGGGAAAAATTAACCGGGAACTTTTGGCGGAATATAAAAAACTTGGCGTAAAGTGCGTCTCTACCCGCACCATTGGCAGTGACCATATTGATCTGGAAGCCGCAAGGGAGCTTGGGATTCTGGTCTGCAACGCGAATTACGCGCCGGACAGCGTGGCAGATTTCACGATCATGATGATGCTGATGTGCTTACGCCAGTATAAGCAGGCCTTCTGGCGTGGATATGTCAATGATTTTTCTCTGGCAGGACTGGAAGGAAGAAATTTAAGCGCCATGACGGTGGGCGTTATGGGAACCGGTCGTATTGGCCATCGGGTCATTCAGGATTTGCAGGGATTTGGCTGCCGCATTCTGGCGTATGATGTTTATCAGAACGCGGAAGTGGCAAAACTGGCAGAGTATACAGATCTGGACACCCTGTATAAAGAGAGCGACATCATCACTCTTCATATGCCGCTGCTTCCATCCACTCATCACATAATCAATCAGGAGAGCATTGCAAAAATGAAAAAGGGCGTGATTCTGGTCAACTGCGCCCGCGGCGGCCTGACGGATACGGAGGCGCTGATTGAAGGAATCGAATCTATGCAGATCGGCGCTCTGGGCATGGACACCGCGGAGGGGGAGGAAGGCATCATCCACTGCGATCGCAGAAGCGACATCATCGCGAACCGCAACTGGTTTTACCTTCATCAGTTCCGCAATGTCATCATGACCCAGCACATGGCATTCTACACCGAGCAGGCTGTAGACAGCATGGTACAGTGCGGCATTGAGGGAATCGTGAAAATGGCAGAAGAGGGAACGTATCCCACTATGCTGGATTAATTGTCCATGCGATTCAAAGACAGAATAACGGATGGAGGATACCCATGGTTTACAATATGGATTTTCTGATTGCGGCAATGGTAATATTGCTGCTGATCCTGTGGAATTTTCTGGGGCAGAAAAGAGCAGATGATCTGAACAACCAGATATTCCTTTTCTTTGCAGTCCTTGGAATTCTGGATGTGGCAGCGGAGCTGCTCAGCAATTATTATATTTCATTGGGAGGTGGAGATTTCGGCCTGGCAGCAATACTGGCGACGACCGTCTTTTATCTGTTTCAGGCCCTGCTTCCGTTTACCCTGATCTGCTACATTGTGACGCTGCATGACAACAAGATGATTTCCGCAAAAAAATGCTGCTGCCCGGCCTGGCTACGTTTCTTCTGATCGGTCTTGTTCTGATCAACCCGTTTACGGAAAAGCTGTTTTATTTTGACCTGGCAGAAGGATATGTGGAAGGACCCTGGTATAAGCTGATGTATTACAGTGCCATCTGTCATATGGCAGCAGCCTTTATCCGCATTATGGATGAGTTTGGAATCCCGCATGACTGGATCCAGTTTGAGATCACGGAAACCGTTGCGACAGAATATAATGGAAGCCTCAAAAAGGTCGCAGATGACTTTACGGCAGCCGGGGTTCGTCTTTGCCTGGATGATTTCGGCTCCGGCTATGCGAACCTGAATACGGTGATGCAGCTTCCGTTTTCCTCGATCAAGCTTGACCGTTCTCTTCTTTTTGATATCTGCAGCGATGAAAAACGGGCTCTGTTTTATCAGAGCGTGATGGAAACCTTCCGGAGGATGAATTACAGGATCGTGGCGGAGGGCGTAGAAACGGAAGCGGAAATGAGACTGCTGAGCAGCTGGAATGTGGATATGATCCAGGGCTAATACTTCTCAAAACCGCTTCCACAGAAAGAACTTCTGGAATTGTTAAAACAGAGTTATGCTTAAGAATATTTGTTATTCTTTGAATGCAGCAGCGGCCTCGCTCTGAATCTCGTCAGAAAGAATGGAGGTGCAGTGCGGGCAGCGGGTTGCCGCGATGGCAATCTTTGTTTTGCAGTACGGGCATTCTTTTTCCGTCGGCTTTGCAGGCGGAGCCGGTTTCTTGTACAGCTTGTTTAACTGGCGGATAACAAGGAACACAACAAAGGCCATGATCAGGAAATTGATCAGCTGGGTGACGAACAGGCCGTAAGCAACAACGGAGGTCTGCTCCTTTGCGGCCTCCAGGGTTGCGTAGTGCTCGCCGTTTAAGGCAAGGAACATGTTGCTGAAGTCAATCTTTCCGGTGATCAGGCTTAATGCCGGCATGACAACATTTTCAACCAGAGAGGTGATCAGGCTGTTGAACGCGCCGCCGATGATCACAGCGACTGCCATGTCGATCATGTTGCCTTTCAACGCGAAGGCCTTGAATTCTTCCAGAATCTTTTTCATAGATAGTCCCTCTTACATAATTGATTAAAAACAGTATAGAATTTGCGGCGGAAAATGTCAAGATTGGGTCGGACTTTCGTTCAGATAAAGACGGAAGCATAAAAAATGCCATCTTCATGGCGAAATTCGGCCACACCCTGATGACGCTGCGCAATGGCCCGGACCGAAGCGGTTCCGGTGCCAAAGCCCTCGTGCTTGGTGGAACGGAATTGGCCGTTTTCTTCGATGGGAGCGCTGCCGCAGGTATTATCTACAGCCAGTGCAATATGCCCGCTTTCTTCCCGGGCGCGGATGCGGATAAAAGGTGCAGTGTCCGTGCAGTCCCGGCAGGCATCCAGTGCATTTTCCAGGAGATTACCGAGAATGGAACATAATTCCGGTTCATTGATGGAAAGCTGCTTTGGAAGCTCAAGACGAACGGAAAAGTCAATTCCGGCTTTGCGTGCTTCTTCCCCATAATAGCAGACAATGGTATTGACTGCATAATTTTCGCACCAGGTCCGGCCGGTGTCTGGGGGAAGCGTCATGCGGTACTGTTCGATATACGATTTCAGATCCTCGGTTTTCCCGCTGCTCAGATAATGGTCGATCACATTTAAATGCTGACGCAGGTCATGCCGCGCCTGGCGGACGGTTTCCATATGTCTGGAAAGCTGCTGATACTGCGTGCGCTGGATGGCCAGGAGTGTTTCCTGCTGGGCCGCCCGTTCTTTGAGCACGGTCTGCTGGCGGATGATATCAAATGCTTCCAGAAGAATGGAATAGACCAGGACCGTCATGAGCAGCAGCCATATCCTTGTCAGAATAAAACGTGGGGTGCGGACCACATCAATACTCAAATCAAAATTGTGAACGCAGACAATAAAAGTGCCCGAAAATGGAAGAAACCAGGCCTTGTGCCAGAATGCTGGGCTGTCTACCTCAAAAACCCGTTCCCTGGCATTTTTCATGAATCTGAGTCCCAGGGGGAGCGTGAAAAACAGAAAGACAAAGATAATCAGCATACTTTCATTGTGAAGTGAATAAAACGTTAGATCCGAACCGGAAAAGAACCAGCTTTCCAGAAAAAAGCAGATTCCGCGAAGTGTGACCATAAAGTTAAAAATGAAAAAGCACAGGAAAAGCAGTTTCCATGCATTGGCTTTTACACATAAAAAGTAGAGGCTTAGGCAGACCACGGCAAAGATCATATCCGTTATCCGGGTAGGTTTTCCGTGTGCAACAAGATATACATAGCAGGATGACTGGAACAGCTGTCCCAGAAAAATGAAAAACGTAATGCTTTTCAGAGAAAAGCGCAGCTGTTTCCGGAATGGAAACAGTGCCAGGATAAAAAATGGAATCGAGTACAGCGTTTCACAGAGAAAAGCTTTTCCAAATACATGCCAGTTCATAAAGTTATTCCTTTCCGGAGAGAGTCAAACAGATACGCTACAAATGCTTCTTTGGTTTCCTTTTTCTTTCGTCGGCTGCAGAAGATGCATTCACCATTTTTCAGGTGGATGGTACCATCCTCCTGAAAGTCGCCAACCTGTGAAAAATTGAGGAGAAGTCCGCGGCCGCTCATATAGAAGCGTCCGCTCTTGGGAAGCAGGGCCAGAAGTTCTGCAAACGAGAGGCGCGCAGAGATATCTTCTTTTAAAGTATGGATGATCAGCCGGTGATTCTGAGTCTCCGCATACAGAAAATCGTCCAGAAAAATCCGTTTCGCCGAGGTCTGTCCCTGACCAAGTGCAGCCTGAATCTCAATATAAGCCGGCTCAGCAAGAAATGTACGGATTTCATCAAGACATCAGGACAGAGCATTTGCATCAACGGGTTTCAGCAGGTAATCAAGTGGATGGACACGGTAACCCTGCAGTGAATAGTCACGTTCTGAGGTAATAAAAACAAGGGGGATCCGTTCTGCGATGCTGCGCAGTTTTTCAGCAGTTTCAATGCCATTTAAACCGCTCTGATCCAGCATAATATCCATAAAAACCGCATGGTAAAGGCCGGGGCGGAAGTGTTCTAAAAAATCCTCACCGCTTTCATAACAGTCAAAATCTGCCGTCTCGTTATGTTTCTTAAAATTCTCCTGTATCAGCCGGATCAGATGTTCCTGATCCATAGCCAGATCTTCTACAATTGCAAAGTGCATCAAGGCAGAAACCTCCATTATCTGTAAGTATAAGCAGAAAGCCAATGACCAATTTGGTCGAGGATTGACCGTTAACGTCGATGTGGTTTTCAGAAATATTCGTATTTAGTATGATTATAATACAAAATTCTCCGAAGAGAAAGTAAATGACAGGACAATAATAAAAAATGGTACGAATCATAATGGCAGACATGAGATATGAATAATCCAAAAGGCAGGTGGAGTGATGGTACGGATTGTAATATATGGAGAACATGCGGAAGAGACGGATGGACTGGAAATGATGCTGCGCGCAATCTTAACGGAAAAACAAAGGTGGCCGGTCATCCACACTTATATCGGAAATCTGGAAAACTATCTGCATTTTGTCCGGGGAAATCCATATCTGATCATGCTGGTTTCCGCAAGGGGGGAGAAGGGAGCACAGATTGTTCAGAGAATCCGGGAAAATAATCCTGCCGCCTCTCTGATCTGGCTGTCAGATGAGAAAAACGCGCTGGAGTTCTGGAAACTTCATGCAAATGCTTTTGGGCTCTTTCCGCCAGAGAGGGAGCAGCTGGAGGAAGTTTTGACAGACTGTCTTTCAAGGACGGAGAGGAGACGGTAAACTAAAATAAATCAGCCGGAATATCAATGGTCGGAGGTGCTCATATGCCAAAAACAAAATGGAATCTGAATACCATATACATATCGGAAAGACTGCAAGAGAGTCTGCGGCCCATCTCCCGCAGTGCTTTGACCACGGTGGTTGCTCCCATGGGCTACGGAAAGACAACGGCAGTAAACTGGTATCTGGCTGAGCGCACCAAGGCTGAGCCATTAAAGGTTATCCGCATCAGTGTTTATTCTGATAATCTTGCAATCTTCTGGAAAAGTGTTCAGGACGCTTTTGCCCGCGCCGGTTTTGTATTTTTACGTGATTATATCTGTCCGGAAGATACCGCCGGAGGCGGACTGCTGGTAGATGATCTTTGCCATGAGCTGGCCGGAGAGACCCCCTGTTACATATTCATAGATGATTTTCACCTTTTGACGGACCGGCGGGCATCCATGTTTCTTTGTATACTGACCAACAGGCTGCCCATGAATGTCCACCTGGTTGTTGCAAGCCGGGATCGCTTTTTACCAGCTTCCGAAGCGTTCCGTCTTGGGGCAAAGGTATATCAGATCGGCATGGAGCAGCTTCGCTTAAATCATACGGAGCTGACCATTTACGCACATCGGTGCGGAACCAATCTTTCTGAAGCGCAGGTCGAAAGCCTTCTTTATTCCAGTGAAGGATGGTTTTCTGCGGTTTACCTGAATCTGCTGACTTTTTCCGAGCACGGGGTACTGCCGGACCGCACTTCAGATATTTATACCACATTTACTGCGGCCATGATTGATCCGCTCCCAGAAAAACAGCGGGAGTTTTTGGCAGTTATGGGCCTTGCCGATGAGTTTACGGTGGAAATGGCGCAGTTTATTACCGGTGATGCGCAGGCAAAGCAGATGCTCTCTAGGCTGACGGAACAAAACGCCTTTGTAAAACGTCTTCCGGATGGTATCACGTACCGGTTTCATCACATGATGAAGGAGTGTGCGGAACATTGCTTTTTGACGATGCAGGCAGAAACGAAAAAGCTTTACTGGGAACGGTTCGGCTTATGGTATGAAAACAGCAGACAGTATCTTCATGCCATCGCGGCCTTTCGGAAGAGCGAAAACTATGATGCGCTCTTGCGGATTATCCGAAATGATGCCGGCATCCTTCTGGCATCGTTAAAACCTTCCGATGTGCTGGAGATACTGGATAAATGCCCGGAGGAAACGCTAAAATCAAATCCGTTTGCAATCCTGGTGCTGATGCGCCGTATGTTTACCTGGCGGCAGATCCCGAAAATGATGGAGCTAAAGGCCCTTCTTCTGAGGGCTATTGAGGAACATCCGGAATTATCAGCGGAAGAACGGGGCAACCTGCTTGGAGAATGCGACCTGATCATGAGCTTCCTCTGCTACAATGATATCCGGGCCATGAGCCGCCTGCACCGCAGCGCCAGCAGCCAGATGTCCCGGCTTGCAATCAGTATCCAGAATAGTGGCGGCTGGACATTCGGGTCTCCTTCTGTGCTGATGATGTTTTACCGGGCACCGGGAGAACTGCAGAGTGAGCTTGCCGAGATGGATGAGTGTATGCCTCATTACTATAAGATCACGGGGAACCATGGTCAGGGAGCGGAAAAGATCATGCGGGCAGAGGCGGCTTACATGCAGGGAAATTTTATGGACGCATACATTGCTCTGGAAAGCGCTTATGCCCAGATTGAAGGAAATGGACAGCAGAATATGGCTCTCTGCTGCGATTTTTTGCTGTGGCGCCTCTCCTTATATGCCTATGTACAAAAGCTGTATACCTTTGAAGAACGATATGCCACGCTGCTGCAGCTCCATGATGCCTCCTGGATGAATATCTGGAGCGCTACCAGTGCCTATTATCATGCACTGCAAGGAAAACTTGAGAAAATTCCGGAAATTTTTTCCCACCACCAACTGTCCAATATCAATATGCTCGCACCGGGCAGGCCTATGATGGAAATGATTGAAAATCAGGTGTATCTTGCTCAGGAGAATTATGCAAAAGTGATTGCGCTGAGTGAGAAGATGTTAGCCGTATGTGAGGGAATGCATTATGCGCTGGTGGCGCTGCACATCCGCATTCAGGCCGCGGTGGCATATGAGATGTTAGGAAAGGCCGAAGAGGCACATGTACTGCTTGCCCGGGCGCTGTCCGATGCCGGGCCGGACGGATTGGTGATGCCGTTCGTGGAAAACTATGACAGGCTCAAAACAATGCTTGCACGGGAAATCAGGACGGATCTGATTGCGAAGATCATGGAACTGGGGGAAGCAGCAAACCAGCGAAAAGCGGAAAATTCTCGTCCTGCCGTTTTTGATGCATTGACAAAGCGGGAATTTGAAATTGTGGAACTGATGGCCAAGCGGATGTCCAACCGTGAAATCGCAGAAAAACTGTTTCTGTCGGAAGGCAGCGTCAAGCAGTACATAAATCAGATTTACTCCAAGCTTCATATTGAGGGCGATACCAGAACAAAGAGGAGTCAGCTTGCAGAACTGCTCATACCAAAACCCTAACCTTTAGTTAATGGTTATCCCGAAGAATCCACCGTACAATAACAGTACGGTGGATTTTTTCATGTCTTTATGACACAGGCGGAAAGGAGGGTGCTCTTGAAACGGAGGTATCTTAAGGATGTTACACCGCTGCCCGATTATATTTTGCAGGTCGATTTTGTGTCGGGCAGCCGGCTTTTTCTGGACATGAAGCCTTATCTGGATAAGATTCGTTTTCTTTCGCTTGCGGATAAGAACGTGTGGAGCAGTGCTGTGACCAACGGTATCTTTGTCCGCTTCGGGGATGTGGAGCTGAGTCATGATGAAATATTGTCCATGGCAGAACAGGAGCATTAACGCGGCTTTGCGAAAAGGGAGGAATGCAGGATGAAAAAATGGAAAAGCGATTTATTTCCCGTAATCACACTGGCGGTGTGTCTGGGCCTTGCTGCCTGCGGGTCCGAAAGCGAAGGGAGCAGCACTAGCCAGGAAGACTACGAAGAAACGGAAAACAGCGTCCCGGAATCTTATGATTTGCTCAATGATGGCCGCGGAGATTTAATCCCGGAGGAAAGGATTCCTGTTTTGATGGGCGGGGCACTGCCTTTTACGAACATGCAGAACTTGCGCACAGAAAACAATGAGGATGGAACGTACTGCTATGAGGATTTCACGGAAGATGGACAGATTCTTGTGGTAAATACGGCAGAACCAACCTGCTTTGTTCCGGAGGTCCAGGATTTGGAAGATTATCTGACAGCCTGTGCCCTGTCATTAAGTGATACGGATACCTATGAACTGCTATCTGCAGAAGAAAATGAGGAATATACCGAGAACTTAACATATCCGGTTTATATTGTAACGTATACCGCGGGAGAAAACGAGGATACCCGGAAATGGACGGTATTTGCCATGGACACAGACAGTGATACCTATCTTTACGGTTTCTGTGAGACCATGGATGCGGAAGAAGATATGGATGAGATTTACCAAAGTATTTTTTCGCAGCTGTATCTGAGTGAAGAAAATTAGGGAGGGATGACGCATGAAGAAAAAAAAGCTGTATGTTCTGGCGGGAATGTTATTGACGATCAGTTTGGTGTGCATGGCCTGCGGCAGTACACAGGAGACAGCTGCATTACCGGATGACGCAAATGAAAGCCTTCCGGATGATGGAAATGAGAATCTGCAGAATGATCCGAACGATGGCCTTGGCGGGGATCTGAGTGAGGATACGGTGAATGATTTCAGTGGCTTTGAGGGAATCTGGCTGGGGGAAGCGAACAACAACTACGATTACATGGAGTTTGATTCTGAGGGCAACTGGACCCTTTACCTTAGCGGGGAAGTCATGGATGAGGGATATCTCCGCTACGAGCCGGAGTGGGAAGCCATTTATGCCTACAGCAGCCTGGACGACTCCGGCAGCCGGATTGCCATGCAGGAAGGCCAGCTTTACAGCGCCGCATATGGATATTTTAACCCAGGCGAGGGGATGGAGTATCTCTGGTATAAAGATGGGGGAGAGTTTACGGAGGATGGTGAGCCGATTGCCTATGTGGAGAACGGATCGGGTGGAAACGGAAATCAGAACGCATATCCGGATTCCTACTGGAGCTGGGACTCGGATCTGTGCCAGCGGAATGTTTCTGAATTTGAGGGTGTCTGGTATTACGACGGGGATCTTTCAGCAGAAATGTATGTTGTAATTGATGGAAATGGAAACTGGAGTTATTACCAGCGCGCTCCGGGCGCTGAGGCTGCGGAAATGGATCATGGTATCTTCACATACTCCACGGATGAAACAAGTACCTATTATGCGGATTTTACCGTATATGAGGGCGTGTCCTACAAGGTATTCGACTTTGACAGCGACATGCTCATATGGGGAGATGAGGGTGCGTATTACCGGATGGAGTGATGGAGAGGGGGGAGCAGATCATGAAGAAACAACAGACAAAGATGTGTTGTCTTGCAGCGGCTGTCATGTTCGGCTTCGTTCTTTCCGCCTGCGGCAGCACGGATGATGTTGCGGGTGATGACTGGAGAACCAGTGGCGTGGTGGCCGGCAGCGGAACGATTACCCATGACGGAAAAAGTGTGGATGTGCTGGTTACTGTGAGTGAGACCAGCGCGGCTTTCTATTGGGATGAACCGGAGCAGGTGCTCTATGACAGTGTATTGTTTCCCATGCACGTTCCGGACGCGGAGCAGGCCTTCAACGCGATTTCCTTCGATGATATGGATGGCGATGGGGAAAGTGATGTGCTGGTCAGCTTCATTGATGAATATGGAGATAATACAGAGCTGATCTGGCTCTGGGATCCGGTGGAGCGCTATGTGTTCCGGGAAGATCTTTCTACCATTGCCATCGGTGAAAGTGACCAGGATGCCGAACAGGATATGCATCTGGAAGCAGACGCGGATTTGGTTACGAATCTGGAAGACTATGTGGGACTCTGGGAATACCAGGGGGAGAACCGCTGGCTGCGCATCCACGATGATTTTACATGGGAATTTGTAAATGATCAGGATGATGTGATTGAATCCGGTGTGCTTGTGGTGGAAGAAAACGGAATCACCCTTCGCTTTGATGGAAGCGGTGACACCCTGCAGCTTGACCTTACGGTCAGCGGCGATCTGATGGATCTTACCAATGGCGGAAGTCTGTTCCCGGTAGAAGCAATCCAGTCCAGCGTGCCTTATTTTACCAGAAATGGCCTGGAAATGAATGCCGAAGTGGAGCTTGGTACATTCCTGCTGGCGAATGGCGCAAGCAGCTATTCCGGGAAAGGTAATGGCTACCGCCGGAGTGACTGCTATTGGGAGATTACGAAAAGGGCGGACGATATCCATGATGGCATCCGCGATCTGCACTTTGACGCAATCTGCTATATCCCGGAAAGCGCAATTTCAAGTGCTGCGAATGGAACGGTCGTTGTGTCCAGCGAACTGTACGATGCATATACTGGCATGTGGCTGACAGCGGGATCCACATTTAACAACAGCAGCCGCGGCGACAACTATTATCTTCATACCGTCAGCTGGAGAGGAAACAGCTATCTGATCGAATTTACCTATTCCACGGACTGGAATTTCCAGGTGGGTGACTGGGGAGCGGTTCTTACCAAAAGCTATTCTGTCTATATGCCGGCTGATTACGATGGACTTGTGTTCGCGGCTCAGGCGGAGCCGGACACCTATCAGGAAAGTGCCAGAAAGATGCAGATGGACAGCATCTCTCCGGAAGCCTGTGTTCTGGATCTTGATACGTTAGACCCCTACAGCAGTCTGTATTTCAGCCTTTGCGATTAAGGAGGAGCTTTATGAAGAAAAAAATAGAGCTTCAGTTTCCTCCAAACCGATAAAGATGACAGATGCAGAGCTGTCAAAAAAGCTGGGACATTATCAGGCAATGTCCGTCATCTGGTTCTGGGTGGGAGTGGTTGGCGCAGTGAGCGGTGTCATTTTCTATTTTGTGTTGCAGAATAAGGCACTCAAATCGCTCCTTGTGGCAGTGCTGTTTTTGGGCGGCATTTTCTGCGCGTCCTTTTTCAGCGGTGGGGCACAGAAAAAACTGAAAGCCCTGATGCACGAGCAGATGGGAGACTTTTTCCGCCAAGAATGGGAAAAGGCATTTGGTCCGGATATCCACACCCCGGAAATGCGCATTGATGAACCGTTCATGAGAGCGCTGCATCTGCTGGACGGCAAATGGGAGGAGTGCACCGTGGAGAACTTCCACGAGGGCGATCATGGCGGCATACATTTTTCTGCCGCTAATGTACAGCTGAATCATGTGTACCAGAAAGGATGTTCGCACGAGGGCTATGAAACCTGCAGGAAAATGGTCTTTCAGGGCATCGTCCTTCGCTGCAGGACATGGGTGCCGGTTCCCTCGCTCATCCTTGCCAATGTGCGAACGGAGGATAGTCCATGCGGCGTATTGTCGGGCAATGAGAATTTTGACCGCAGCTTCTGCGTCACGGCAAACAGCGAGCAGGATGTCGCGTGTCGTCTTACTCCGCGGTTCATCGATTTTTTGACAAAGTTTGATAAGGATGTGGAAGGGCAGATCTTGACTTTTTGCTGGGAGGGAAAGATCTTTTCTCTGGTATTGGAAACGGATTTTGGTATTGCAGCTATAGCGGGCAGCGTAGACTTAAGTGACCTGGATGCGGCGCGCAACAGCTACATCCGATCTTTAAAGGAATTGGGCAGCGTGCTGGACCGCCTGATCGCGGGCCCCGCTTTGACCGACGTGGTGGAAAGGGAAGAATATGGCAGAACAGAAAATGAAAATGACAGATGAGCAGTTGTCGCAGGAACTGCATAAGAGCAAAGGCGGCAGGACTGGTGGAAAGCTTCTTTCACTGTTTGGCGGAATTGTAATCGTGTCTGGTATTATCCTGGGCGGAAATATGGTCTTAATCATTGCAGGCGCTGTGCTGCTTGGCCTGGGGCAGATGACGCATGGAAGGGTCAGAGATAAGGCGAGCCAGCAGACCTTTGACACCATCGCGCCTGACATCCTGAACACAGTTTTTGACCACATAGAAATGAACAGTACGACGCATCTTTTAAATGCGGAGGATACGAACATTCCGCTGCCCAGCCATAATTACTGCAGCGGCAGCGGGTATATCCGGGGAACATATCATGGTATGACCGCAGAGCTGTGTACCGTGAAGCTGACGGATGTAAATGAATTCCAGCGTGAGGAGACCGGGCTGTGGGAAAAGAATGAGCGGGAGATTTATACGGGTCAGTGGATGCTGTGTGAACTGAATCAGGAATTTCCGACCTGGCTTACCATTTGGCCGCGGGACAAAATGGATAAACTGTTTCATGCTCAGACAATCAGGACCGGAAATGCGACCTTCGATAAGCGCTTTAATCTGAGCAGTGACAACGAACAGGAAGCACTTCGTATCCTGAACAGCAGCCGGACAGAGCGGATCCTGAATCTGACGGACAGATCTTTTGGGAAATTTTCCATCAATCTGAACCGGGACGGGAAGCTGTATATTGCAGTCCACAGCGGGCAGGCATTTTTTGATATTGGTAAGGGAACAGAAAATCCCGGGCAGCTCCGTCAGCGCTATGCCCGGGAAATGAAGTGGTTTACAGACATGGCGGATGTATTCCGCATCTCCAGTCTCTGAGATACAATTTGTATCCGGACCGGAGGTTTTTGTTTTATGAAAATCAATACACTATGAAATATTGGATGATATAGACAAACATCTATAAGGAGTATAGAAAAGTCAGCGCATTTCCGGATGATTTCAGATCATATCCAGGAATGCGCTGACTACTTTCGGCATATACCGGCTGCGCTTGTAATAAAAATTTACTTCCCGGAAGGCATCCTGATGGTTCAGCTTGTAGTACACCAGATGCTCCTCATCCGGTACATGGCGGATCAGGGTGTCGGAACTGAAGGAGATGCCCATGCCCTGGCGGGACAGGTTGTAGGCTGTGATTTGCTGGTCCAGCTCCAGACGGATTTTGGGCAGAAAATGGGCATTGTGGAAAATCCGGTCCGCGCGTTCCCGGGTGTCATTTCCGCCTTTTAACAGCAGGAAGCTTTCATTTTGAAAATGTTCCAGGGAGACCGGCGGAATACGGGAGTTTAAATGACGTTCTTCCAGGATGTCGGCGGCGGTCAGCGCGTAGTTTTTCATGGTCTCATTGACTGAAAAGCGAGCCGGAACCGTGAGCAGCAGATGCTCTTCGCAGAAAAAGCGTTTACCGTAGACGGAACTGTCCATACTCCGGTTGTCAATCAGAAGATCCAGGGAGCCGGAGAAGAGCCGCTCGGTCAGTTCCGCGGTGGTGGCCTCCATCAGATTCAGGTGCACCTGGGGATACTGCTCATTAAAGCGGGAAATCAGCGGCGGCAGCACATAGGATGTAAAAAGGTTGGTACCGCCAATGGAAAGGGATCCGCTTTTTAATTCACGCATATCGTTGATATAATTCTGAAATCCGTTTTCCACATCCATAATGATCTCAATGGATCGGATGTACTCCTTTCCCAGATCGGTGAGCTGAATGGGATTGGAGCTGCGGTCAAAGATGGGGAAGCCAATCTGGGCTTCCTCTTTTTTGACTGCGGCACTCAAAGATGGCTGGCTGATAAACAGGTTGCGGGCGGCTTTGGAAAAGCTCATTTCTTTATAAACCTCGTAGACATAGCGCATCCCCTGAAACATAAGTCCTCCTGATATAGACTATAATCTATAAAATGTATGATTTTATAAGTATTTGAAAATAGTGTAGTGCCAATTTATACTAAAGTCAAGAGGAAATGATGTCTGGCAGCAGACATATTCATATGATATGCAGGAGGATAAAAAGATGCAGGAAGATGGAAAGAAATATCGTCTGGAGCACGATTCCATTGGAGAAAAAGAGGTGCCGGAGGATGCCTATTATGGTGTGCAGACCCTTCGTGCCTATGAGAACTTTAATATTACCGGACTGAAAATGCATCCGGAGCTGATCAACAGTGTGGCACAGATCAAGAAGGCAGCAGCCATCACCAACTTTGAGGTAGGAGAGCTGGATAAGAGAAGAGCATCTGCCATCACCCAGGCCTGCGATGAGATCATTGCCGGAAAGCTGCATGACCAGTTTATTGTAGACCCGATCCAGGGCGGTGCGGGAACTTCCTTAAATATGAATGCCAACGAAGTCATTGCCAACCGGGCCATTGAAATTCTGGGAGGAAAAAAAGGTGAGTATAATCTGGTAAACCCCAATGATCATGTAAACTTTGGCCAGTCTACCAACGATGTATTTCCATCCTGCGGCAAGATGGCGGCATTAAAGCTTTTAGGCAATGCCCAGGAACAGCTGAAACGCCTGGAAGAGGCGCTGATGCAGAAAGCCCAGGAATTTGATTCTGTCATCAAGATGGGACGCACCCAGCTGCAGGATGCAGTGCCGATCCGTCTGGGACAGGAGTTCCACGCTTACGCATCAGCCATCCGCCGGGATATCAAACGCTTTGAGAATGCAAAAGAAGAGATCCGCTGCCTGAACCTGGGCGGTACCGCCATCGGAACCGGCCTGAATGCGGATGTACAGTATTTCCACCGGGTTGTAAAAAATATGTCCACGCTGACCGGCGAGGAGCTGGTGCAGTCCTACGATATGATCGACGCTACCCAGAACCTGGACAGCTACGCTTCGGTGTCCGGCATCGTGAAAAACTGTGCCGTGAACCTGTCCAAGATGTCCAATGACCTGCGACTGATGTCTTCCGGTCCGAGAACCGGTTTTGGCGAGATCAATCTTCCAGCGAGACAGAATGGTTCCTCCATTATGCCGGGCAAGATCAACCCGGTTATCCCGGAGGTTGTGAATCAGGTTGCGTTCAATATCATCGGAAATGATGTGACCATCACCATGGCAGCTGAGGCCGGACAGCTGGAGCTGAATGCGTTTGAGCCGATCATTTTCTATAATTTATTTGAGTCCATCGAGACACTGACCTATGCAGTAAAGACTCTGGTAGATAACTGCATCACCGGCATCACCGCCAACAAAGAGCACTGCCGCAGGCAGGTGGAGAACAGCATTGGTGTCATCACGGCCATCTGTCCGTATGTGGGTTATGAGACCGCAGCCAACATTGCAAAAGAAGCGCTGCGTACCGGCCGCCAGGTCAGAGACCTGATCCTGGAGAAGGGTCTGATGGACGAGGAACAGTTAAACACCGTTCTGGATCCGTACACCATGACCGAGCCGGGCATTCTTGGAAAAGATCCGATGGAGCAGCTGCGGGGTTAACGAGAAAAAGAGCATACAGAAATACCATTTGGACAATCAATCAGGAACACCAGTCTATTTCCAGGACTGGTGTTCTTTGTTTTGATATGGTATAATCGTGAAATGATATTTTGAAAAGGAAGGATTCTCTGATGATAGAAAAAGAATTGATGGGTCTCTGGCTGAATAGCCTGGCCTCCAAGGCTCCGGTTCCGGGCGGCGGCGGAGCATCAGCAATCGGCGGAGCTCTGGCGGCAGCGTTGGGACAGATGGTTGCGAACTTAACGGTTGGAAAGAAAAAATACGCAGATGTAGAAAAAATAATGCAGGAACTGCTTGGAAAGCTTCAGGCACTGCAGGAAGATTTTCTGGATCTGGCAGACCAGGACGCAAAGGCTTTTGCGCCTCTGGCAGCAGCCTATGCCCTTCCGGCATCCACCGAGGAAGAAAAGCAGGAGAAGGTACGCATTATGGAGGAAAATCTTCTGGCTGCAAGCCTGGTACCTCTTCACATGATGGAGAAGGCTGTTGAGACCTTGACGTTTCTGGAGGTTCTCGGGGAAAAGGGAAGCCGCATGGCTGTGTCCGATGTAGGCGTTGCCGTACAGTTTGCCCGCACCGCATTGACCGGAGCAGTCATGAATGTCTATATCAATACCAAATCCATGAAGAACCGGGAAAAGGCGGAGGAGCTGAATACAAAGGCCAGAGAACTGATTAAAAACGGAACAAAGAAAGCAGACGAAATATACGAAAAGGTGTTAGAGCAGCTCACCTGATGAATTGACGTCCTGGTGCCTGTTGAAATACAGGTGGGCGAGTATCAGAAGGAACGAGGGAGGAAATCCATGAGAGTATTAAAAGGCGCAGAGGTTTCTGCAAAGATCAAAGAAGAGGTACAGGCAGCACTTGCAAAATGCAAGGGTGCAGCTCCGAAGCTGGCCATCATCCGTGTGGGAGAGAATCCGGATGATATGTCCTATGAGCGCGGTGCCACCAAAAAGATGGAGAATTTTGGCCTGCGGGTGCAGTCTTATGTGTATCCGGCAGATATTACCGATGCTGATTTCAAGGCAGAGTTCACAAAGATCAATGAGGACCCGGATGTGACCGGAATCCTGATGCTGCGTCCGTTGCCGAAGCAGATCTGTGAGAAGGATATTGAGGGCATGATCGATCCGGCAAAGGATCTGGACGGCATCTCCCCGGTTAATATCGCAAAGGTATTTGAGGGAGATGACAGCGGTTTTGCTCCGTGCACGGCAGAAGCCGTCATTGAAGTGCTGAAAGCAGCAGAAATCCCGATGACCGGAAAACGCGTGACCATCGTAGGACGCAGCATGGTTGTGGGCAAACCGCTTTCCATGTTAATGGTGAAGGAAAATGCCACAGTAACCATCTGCCATACCAGAACCAAAGATCTGGCAGGCACCTGCCGCAATGCGGAGATCCTGGTGGCTGCAGCCGGACGGGCGAAAATGCTGAACGGCGATTATGTTGCTCAGGATGCTGTGGTGATTGATGTGGGCATCAATGTGGACGAAAACGGAAAACTCTGCGGCGATGTGGATTACGATACCATCCAGGACAAAGCCCAGGCGGCAACTCCGGTGCCGGGCGGTGTCGGAGCCGTGACCACGGCGGTGCTGGCGAAGCATCTGGTAAGAGCTGCGGGACTGTAAAACAAATAGAAGGAGATATTCACATGGCAAAAGTATTACTGATTAATGGAAGTGGAAATGAGCATGGCTGTACCTTCACTGCATTGAGTGAGGCGGCAAGGGCATTAAACGAGGAAGGTGTGGAGACTGAGATCATCCAGCTTGGAAAAGATGCTATCCGCGACTGTATCGGCTGCGGTTCCTGCGGAAAGCTGGGCCGCTGTGTATTTGATGATGATCAGGTCAATCTTGTGGCTGCAAAAGCAAAAGAGGCAGATGGCTTCATTTTCGGAAGTCCGGTTTACTATGCGCATCCGAGTGGCCGGGTGCTTTCTTTCCTGGACAGGCTGTTCTATTCCGCAGGCAGCGCGTTTGCGTATAAACCGGGAGCTGCCGTACTTTCCGCAAGACGCGGCGGAACTACGGCATCCTTTGATGTGCTGAACAAATATTTTGGCATCAGCAATATGATGACCGTTGGATCCCAGTACTGGAATATGGTACATGGCAACAAGCCGGAGGAGGTGCTTCAGGATCTGGAGGGCCTGCAGACCATGCGTACTATGGGCCGCAATATGGCCTGGATGATCCTGTGCATTGAGGCCGGAAAGGCAGCAGGCATTACACCGCCGACCGGCCGGGAAGAGCGGGCCAGAACCAATTTCATCCGATAGCTCAGACTGTTTTCGGCCGGACGCATGCCGGAAAAGGGCTTGGATAAATGAAAATCATGTTAGAATTCGCAATCAGAAAGGACCTGACGATATGGAAATCAGAAACGCCCAGATGACGGATCTGCCGGAAATTTTAAAACTCTATGCGGAAGCAAGAGCTTTCATGCAGGCGACCGGAAATGGCACGCAGTGGGGAACATCTTATCCGCCGGTGGAGCAGATAGAAGCAGATATCCGGGCAGGAAAAAGTTATGTCTGCGAGGCGGACGGTGTATTGGCCGGAGTGTTCTATTTTTCAGAGGAACCCGATCCGGATTATGCAAAGATTTATGAGGGAAGCTGGATTGGGACCGGAACATATCATGTCATGCACCGGGTGGCAGCGCCGGGCCGTGTGAAGGGGGCTGGTTCTTTCTGCATCCACTGGTGCGCAGAGCACAGTCATGGAGATTTGCGGATTGATACTCACCGGAATAATCTTCCGATGCAGCATGTGCTGGAAAAAATTGGATTTACCAGATGTGGCAAGATTTATCTGGCCAATGGAGAGGAACGCCTGGCGTTTGAGCTTTTGCCCAAAACAATCTGACCAGGTTCCTGACAGCTGATTCCAGCGCAGGTGCGGATTTGTATTGTTTGCTGTATGATGCAGGGAAAATAGCGGGAAAATTGTGCATAATTTTGTCGGAAACGGTAGCTTTCTGTGGATAAACATGCTAAGATGAAAGCACGGCATTCACAATCTTTTTTGTTTTTACATGCGAAAAAATGAAAGTAAAACAAAAAGCGATACCGGAGAGGAGGAAACAATTATGAGCAGAGTCATTACCATAAGCCGTGAGTTTGGAAGCGGCGGCCGTGAGGTGGGATTTCGTCTGGCGGAAAAGCTTGGCATCCCGTTTTACGATAAAGAGATCATTTCCATGGCAGCGGAGGATACAAATATTTCGGAAGATGTGTTTCACAGCCATGATGAGGTGATTGGAAACAAGGAACGGATCGATCACGATTATGTGTCTGTAAATCCGTTTTCTCCACTATATGAAGTTCCGGTATCAGACCAGGTATTTATGGCCCAGTCCCAGATTATCAAAAAACTGGCTCAGGAGGGCCCATGCGTCATCATCGGACGCTGTTCGGATATTCTGGTGGAAGATGGATTCCATGTATTCATCTGCGCCGGCATGAAGAAGCGCGTGGAGCGTATGCTGGCTTTAGAGCCGCAGGAGACTGCAAAAAAGATGGAAAGCCGTATGCGTCAGATCGATCAGAAACGCCGCGATTATTACCAGTATTACAGCGGAAATGAGTGGGGAAACCCAAGAAACTATCACTTAAGTTTGAACAGCGGAAAACTTGGGATAGAAAAGTGTGTTGATATGATCCTGGAGAGTTTGAAGCTGTATGAGCAGTAATCAGAATTTAAAAGAATATAATAAAATGGATTCAAAGAAGAATCAGACATCTGCGGTCAGCATGACAGAAGGATCCTTGTGGAAGAATATCTTTCTGTTCAGCTGCCCGCTGATTTTTTCCCAGCTGCTGGAGGTCATGTTTAATTTAAGCGATGTGGCTGTTGTAGGGCGCTTTGCGGATTACCGGGCACTGGGATCGGTGGGCTCCACCAGCCTTCTGGTGACGCTGTTTACCGGATTTCTCATTGGCATGGGCGCTGGCGTGAATGTCCGCGTGGCCCATGGCCTGGGAGCCGGAAACCAGAAAGAGACAGAGGAGACGATCCATTCCTCTTTTCTGATCTGCCTTGTGACCGGACTTCTGATCTGTGTGGTCGGCCTGACCAGCTCCAGAGCGTTCCTTGTTCTTCTGCATACGAAGGACGAGCTGATGGAGGGTGCGGTCAATTACCTTCAGATCTATTCTCTGGGTATGCCTGCCATGGGACTTTACAATTTCGGCAACGGCGTTATGAGTGCCCGAGGTGACACCAAACGGCCGCTGGTGTATCTGCTTATCGCAGGAGTCCTGAACGTGATCATGAACCTGATCTTTGTCATCGGGCTTCATATGGCAGCAGAAGGTGTGGCTATTGCCAGTGTCATGGCTCAGTATACATCGGCCGGCCTGGTTTTACATCATTTGTGGAGACGGCGGGATGTCTGCAGACTTCAGCTTCGCAAGGTGTGTTTTCACAGAATGGCAGGTAAGGCTGTTTTAATGCTGGGAATTCCCGGAGGACTGCAGCAGGCAATCTTTGCAATCGCCAACCTGTTTGTACAGGCGGGAGTCAATTCCTTTGACGCAGTTACGGTTTCGGGAAATGCGGCAGCAGCCAATACCGATCCGCTGGTCTATAATTCCATGTTTGCGTTCTATACAGCCTGCGCCAGCTTCATGAGCCGCAATCTGGGCGCAGGAAAAAAGGAACGGGTATTGAAAAGCTATTTTATCTGCCTGACATATGCTTTTTCAATCGGAGCGGTTCTGGGTGGATGTTTCTTCTTATTTGGCGATGGGTTCTTATCCCTGTTTGCAACAGAGCCTGCCGTGATCCATGCGGGAAAGGAACGGCTTTCCATCATGGCCTTTTCGTATGCGATCTCAGCATTTATGGACTGTTCCATCGCAGCCTCCCGCGGAATCGGAAAGAGTGTCGCACCTACAGTGATCGTCATTCTTGGTTCCTGTGTATTCCGTGTGATCTGGGTATTTACGATCTTTGCCCATTTCCACACGCTGACATCCCTGTATCTGCTTTATGCATTTTCGTGGATCATTACAGGAGCGGCAGAGGTGGCGTACTTCTGGAGGAGCTACAGGAAGATTGCAATATAAAAATATTGAGACGGAACTAATAAAGGGTCCGGACGTACGGGGAATTGAATT
>OCAS01000359.1_pt1 | contig 40389 bp, 35 predicted proteins | sample 1550751 | NCBI WGS metagenome assembly OCAS01 (sample SAMEA2580301, study PRJEB22360) | human gut metagenome | biome: human gut; feature: human-associated habitat; material: faeces | place: Denmark | collected 2008/2010
TTAAAATCCTGCGGGACTAATCTCCCGTGCCGGTTCGATTCCGGCCTGCGGCATTTACGTGAAAAAGGTATTTCTGTATTTACAGAGATACCTTTTTTTGTTACGCTGTATACATAAGATAAGAAATGAAAACAGAATAATAAATAGGAGATGAAGAAAACATGATCAGAAAAGCAGGACATGAATTGGTCCTTTATTATAATCCGGAAGTCTCATCCAAAGTGATGAAATTAAAAGGAGTTCTGGTACGCATGGGAGTGCGTATCCGTAATGTGGCACCGGAGCAGGTGCTTCAGCCGGTGGGAACGCTTGCCGGGATTTCCGGTTATGAGCGTCCAGAGAATGGGGCTGTGCAGGAAACAGAGCTTCCGGCTATTCCGGATGAGATGCTGGTGATGCATGGCTTTACCGGCCGCAGAATCGATGAGCTTTTACTTGGGCTGCGAAAAGCGGGAGTGCCGAAGGTGGAACTGAAGGCAGTTGTGACGGAAAGTAATGCCGGCTGGACTTTTTATCATCTGTATGAAGAGATTAAAGAAGAACATCAGCGCATGACGCAGATGGGAAAAGAACAGGGAAAGGCATAGCATGGGGAAGTGTGACTGGGAAGGACATAAGCATAACATGACGGAAGGAAACAGAGCAGAAGAACCAGAAAATGTGAGACAGAAAGACAGAAGGAGCATTATAAGACAGGCTGTGCTGGCCCTTCTTCTATGCAGTGTGGCAGCTCTGGTGGCCTGTACGCCTGTTAAAGAACCCGAACGGAAGGAAAAGACCGTCCTGCAGCTCTGGCATTACTGGGACCGGGAAGAATCCAGGCAGTGTCTGGCAAAACTGGTTCAGAAATTCAATGACATGCATCAGGACATTGAAATTCAGATAAACTACATTGCAGATGAGGATTTTAAGAAGCGTCTGGTTCTGGCAGCTGCAGATGGGGAACAGCCGGATCTGGCTATTGTAGATTCATCAGATGTCCAGTACTATGATAAAGTAGGAATTCTGAAGGATCTGTCATCAGAAATGAAACCAGAGAACTATCTTTCCAGGGCGCTTATCAGCTGCCGCACGAAGGATGGCCGCCTGGTTGGGCTGCCGCTGGGGCTCAATTGCCTGATATTTTACTATAATGAAGATATTTTGAGGCAGGCGGGAGTCGGAGTGCCCACAACGCTGGAGGAGTTTGTGACAGCTGCGGAAGCGGTTACCTCAGACCAGGTGTCCGGCTGCGCATTTCCGGCATTGCAGAGTGAGGAGAGCAGCTTCTGTTTTTTGCCTATTCTCTGGAATTATGGCGGAAGCCTGGCACAGATTGATTCTCCGGCAGGCAGACATGCCTTTGGATTTTTAAAGCAGCTGGCGGAGAATAAGGCCCTCAGTGAGGATAATGTGAATATGACAATTTCGGATATTGCGTGGGAGTTTGCAAACGGAAATATTGCCATGGCATTTATGACATCCAGTTACGAGAATGAGATCCGGAAAGAAAATCCGGATTTGCATTTTGCCACGACAAAGCTGCCGTGTGGTGAAAATTCCATTACGATCAGCGGAGGCGAAGTACTCACAGTGACCTGTGCGGAGCACGAAACGGCAGCAAGAGAGTTTGTAAGGTTTATGGAACAGCCAGAGCAGACAGAGCTATATCTGGACAGTGTGGGATATCTGGCAGCCCGCAGGGATCTTTTAAAAAAGCAGATCCAGACCGATCCGGCAAAGAAGGCTTACTGGAGTTATCTGAAACAGGCGAAGCTTAGGGAAATAGAGCCCTACTGGCCATCCCTGTCCATGGAAATCGCGGAGAGCATTAACCGGGTCATTTTGGGCGAAGATACACAGGATGAGTTAGAGCAGCTTTCGGAGCGTATCAGCCGCATCAGGAGGGCGAAATATGAAAAAGAATAGAAGCCTCCGGTCTATGATTTTTTTCCTGGCTGTAGTGTTGATTATTCCAATTCTGTGCTTTACGCTTTATCTACAGGTGCAGACCTGGAGGACGATGAAACATAATCTGCAGAGAGAGCTGGAGGGAGAGCTGAATACTGCCAATCACATGCTGGAGATGGTCATCGATAAGTATGATATGGTGCTTTACGATTTCTGTACGGATGATGAGATCATAGAGCTGGTGGAGCAGATCAATGAGTCAGAAAAGCCTTCGGATGCGGTAAAATATCAGATCCGCCGCAGCCTGGCCCATATCTGCAACCGGAATGCCGGAGTGGAGGGGATTACCCTGATCACGGAATCCGGTACGGTCTGTTTTTATGATAAGGAAGCGGCTTCCTTTGTTTCCACAAAATGGGCAAACAAGATTCCGAAGGTTGATATGCGGCATCGGATGTCGGCGTATCAGCGAAGCGTTTATGTGCTTGGAACAGAAAGCCAGCCGGTGCATATGCTTCAGCTGACCAGGCGTCTGGCAGATTACAGAAATATCAACCGCCAGATTGGTACAGTGGTTCTCAGCGTGAATCAGTCTGTGCTGTGGGATGATATCCAGGTCAGTGACAAATCCACAGTTTATGTCTGTGAATCGGACCAGATTATCGCGGCGGCGGATCCGGCCCAGATCGGGAAAAGTATTTCTGCCAAGTCACAGCGCGATTATCGGGTGCTGGAGGCAAAAAATGATAAAACCGGCTGGGATCTATACCATTTTTATTCTAAGGTGCAGTATGACCAGCAGATCAAGGCTAATATCTGCATAGGCCTGGGATCGATGGTGGCTCTGATGCTGTTTTCAACGGTGCTGGTTACATTTATGATGAGACCGGTGCTGGATCTGGTGGGACGGCTGGTGTATGCCATGTCGGAAATTGAAAACGGTAATTTTGATGTTCAGATACCCAGTGTAGAGCATCCGACCAACGAAGTAGAACGTATTGTGGCCGGTTTTAATGAGATGTCCGGTCAGCTAAAGCAGCTGGTCGAGAAGGTAAAGCAGTCTACGGTGGATCAGAAAAACGCAGAGCTGCAGGCTATGGAGGCCCAGATCGATCCGCATTTTCTGTATAATACACTGGATACCATCAACTGGAAGGCGCTGGAGCACGATGATTTTGAGGTCAGCAATATGGTGGGGGCGCTGGCAGATATCCTGCGCTATTCCATCCGCAATCCGGGGGATATGGTGAGCATCGGGCAGGAGCTTTCCTGGCTGGAACGTTACACGATGCTACAGAAGGAAAAGCTGGACCAGCCGCTCATGATAAAAACAGAAGTGCCGGAGGAACTGATGGGGTACCGGATCCACAAGCTGCTTTTGCAGCCTTTTGTGGAGAATGCCATCAATCACGGATTTCGACGGATGACAAAGCCATGCTGCATTGAGATAACCATGAAGCTTTTTGGAGCGCAGCTTTATATCCGGATCCGTGATAACGGCTGCGGCCTGCCGCAGGAGCTTGTAAATGAGCTGAATAATAAAAACAGCAGTGATGGAAATCATGTAGGTGTGGCGAATGTAAGAAAGCGGCTGGAGCTCTATTATGGGGAAGAGCATGAGATGTATTTTGAGAGCCGGGAAGGAGAAGGAACCAGTGTGCATCTGTTTATCTGCGCAGAAGGGGGGAGACGAGCAGAATGAAGATTATCATAGTGGAGGATGAAAAATCGATCCGGAATGGTCTGGTAAAAATGTTGCCGAAATTGGATCCGGAATATGAGGTTGTTGGTTCAGCCAAGGATGGATCGGAAGGATACCAGCGCATCCTGGCTGAACAGCCGGATCTTGTGATCATGGATATTGAAATGCCGGAGATGGATGGCCTGACTATGCTGGAAAAGCTGAGAAAAGAAGGGTTTACCGGAAAAGCCGTGGTACTGACGGCCTATTCCGATTTTTCCTATGCGAAGCGGGCCATTGAGCTGGGCATTGAAAATTATCTGTTAAAGCCGATCAAGCTTGAGGAACTGAAAAAAACGCTGGGGACTGTCAGTGCCTCCTTAAGGCAGGAGGCAGGTACACGAAAGATTCAGGAAAAGCTGTTATCCCTGGAACAGATCTTTCGTTCAGCACTTCTGGCGGAGCTTACCGTGGATGAGGAACTGGAGGTCTATGCAGAAACTACCTACGGTATTGACAGCCACGGTACCTTTGCCATTCTGACTGCATATTTAAGTGACTACTATGATGACTATTATGAGCCGGCGGAACGGTTTCTGGAGCCGTATCTGACAACAGGAAGCGAGTATTCCGTCTGTATGCTGACTACAGTACACCACAGATCCATCGTGATAGTCTTTTATAATATGAAGGATCCGGAAAAAATCCGCAGCTGGTGCGAAAAGCTGGTCATCCCATCGGCCTACAGCAATCTGGAACATCCGCCGATCTTTGGCTGGACAGTTTGCCACGGACTGACGGAGTTTGCCTCTGCTCTTGAGAGGCTGGAGCAGGCTCGTATGTGGAAGCTTTGCTTTCCGGAAGGAAAGCTGATGGCGGAAAAACAGATCAGCGCCGTCCAGACAGTACCGCTCAAATATTCCCTGGATCTGGAGTCCCAGCTAAAGCAGGCGGTGGTGAAGCGGGACCGGGCTGCATATGACCGCATACTGGAGCAGATCATGGCATACTGTGTAGAGGAACCGCATCACCCGGATGAGATCCGCGAAGCCTGGGCGAGGCTTGTGGTGGCTATGATCGCAGTCGCGGATTCCATGGGCCGGGTGACAGATCACATTTCCATGCGTCATATTGTGGGCGAACTATCTCAGGCAATTTCCTGGCAGCGCATCCGCGAGCTGATGAAAAACTTTTATGATGCGATTACCGGCGGACAGGATCAGCCGGAGAGCGTCAGCCTGCTGGTAAAGCGTGCCCTGTCCATGATCGAAACCTATTACAGCCAGGGCATCACGCTGGAGGAGCTGGCAGAGCGGCTGTGTGTGACCGATGAGTATTTAAGCACGCTGATCAAAAAAGAAACCGGCATGTCCTTTACGGAGACCATGCGGAAAATGCGCATCGAGCGCATCAAGGAGCTGCTTTTGCATTCCAGCCTGAAATTAAACCAGATCGCGGAAATGGTAGGCTATTCCGATCCAAAGTACATGAGTAAGGTATTTAAGGAAGAAGTGGGCATGCTTCCGGCACAGTTTCGGAAACAGAATCATTGACAAAGGAATAACACCTTAAATAGTTACTCCTTTTTAAAAAATTTCCTCTTTGCATTTCTGACGAAAATGGTAGAATAATGTCAACATAAAAAACAAGACATCACATTCATTGACTATATTTGATTTGATTCAATTTTAGAAGGAGTGACCATTATGAGAGAGATGAATCTGACTTTCCGTAATCCGGATGAGGTACTTGATTTTGTTAAGACTGTAGAGCAGTATCCGTTTGACATGGATCTTTGTCGCGGCAGTGTTGTCGTTGATGCGAAATCCTTACTTGGTATCATGAATCTGGGCTTCAACCAGACCGTGAACTTAAAAATCTACAGCAACGACTGCAATGAGCTTTTCCACAACATTGAGAAGTACAAAGCAGCATAACTCAGAAGACTTTCAATTTATTTGTTCCCCCATACCAGACAGAGTAGCCTCGGCTATTCTGTCTTTTATTTTGCGGAAAATTGTGGTAGAATCCATATAATTACCTTATATACAAAGAAGAAAGGCGAGGAGAGAAAGATGTACAAGATTGTTTCACGGTTACTCATCTACGGTGATATGCCGAAGGATACCATTCTGATGGAGCTGTCCGATATCATCCGGAAGGCAGACAACAAGAGCCAGACCAGAGAGGAACTGGTTACCAGAACCTTTACCCAGATCAAGCACCTGCTCCAGGTAGCAACGGATTATGCGTTCGATAAAAATCTATGGCAGAATTATCTGACCTTCCTGCTGATTACCAATGAGAATCCCTTCAGCATTACCTGTGAGAAGGTCGGTGCGAATGAGGGAAGCGTCAATTATTTTGCGAAAAGTGATTTCAAGGCATTTATGGAGCTGTTCCATTATGACTTCAGTGCGCTGGAGGAGTATCTGGGCATTGACTGCTTTACCCGCCTGTCCAATTACAAGGCCATCGGCAAAAAGGAGCTGATGTACAATAAGAACGTCAGCGAGAAGGTCCGGATGTTAAGCGAAAAGCTGGCGGCAGCAGCAGATGAGAATGAATTCTTTGATGCGGTGACTGGTTTTTACAAGGCGTATGGCGTCGGCATGTTCGGCCTCAACAAGGCATTCCGCATCCAGTCCAGAGAAGATGGCGGCGTGAACTTCTGTGCCATCAACAATATGGATGCCGTTATGCTGGATGATCTGATCGGTTATGAGATCCAAAAGAAAAAGCTGGTTGATAATACCCTGGCCTTCGTAGAGGGGAAAAAGGCAAACAACGTGCTGCTGTTCGGTGACAGCGGTACCGGCAAGTCAACCAGTATCAAAGCAATTGTCAATGAGTTTTACGATCAGGGACTGCGCATGATCGAGATTTACAAGCATCAGTTCAAAGATCTGTCTTCCGTGATCGCCCAGATCAAGAACCGCAATTACCGCTTTATCATTTATATGGATGATCTGTCCTTCGAGGAGTTTGAGATTGAGTACAAGTTTTTAAAGGCAGTCATTGAGGGAGGCGTGGAGACCAAGCCGGACAATATCCTGATCTATGCAACCTCCAACCGCAGACATCTCATCAAGGAAAACTGGAGCGACCGCGACGATGTGGAGAGCCAGAACGGCATGCACCGTTCCGATACCATGGAGGAGAAGCTGTCCCTGGTAAACCGTTTCGGCGTGACCATCAATTACTCCAAGCCATCTCAGAAGGAGTATTTCAATATCGTGGTAGAGCTGGCACACAGGGCAGGTCTTACCATGTCAGATGACGAACTCCGCGCGGAAGCCAACAAATGGGAGTTAAGCCATGGCGGAATTTCCGGACGTACCGCGCAGCAGTTTATCAATTATCTGCTGGGAACGGTATAAAAGCATGCTGTCATAAATGGAATACATGGCCGGAGAATGGCGTATTTAAGCCATTTTTCGGCCATCTGCAAAATCTGCAAAAATTTTTGTGAAAAAGTTTTAAAAAAGTGTTGACAAAACGGCAAACCTGCGGTATCATATACATCGTTGCAGCGAACAAGAGCTCAACAAACTAAATAATATGTGTGCGTAGCTCAGCTGGATAGAGCACTTGGCTACGGACCAAGGTGTCGGGAGTTCGAATCTTCTCGCGCACGTATTGAAAAGGCATTCTCATAAGAGAATGCCTTTTTCCTTTCTATTTATTATAGCAGAATAGTCAGAAAAGCCGAAGCCGGTTATCCCGGCTTCGGACCTTTATTGGTTTTAACCCTAAATTTTTATTTGTCGATGCGGAATCCGTAGTAGGCGTTCATGCCGTGTTCATGGATATCCAGTCCGTCTAACTGCTCCTGATCAGTGACTCTCAGTCCAAAGATTTTATCAATGACCTTGAACACGATGAACATGGTTACGCCGGTCCAGAGGAGGACGGAGCCGACACCGGTGAGCTGTAAAATCAGCTGATGAACACCACCGCCGTAGAACAGTCCGTTGATCTCACAGGACGGAGCAGAGGTAGTAGCGAAGAGACCTACTGCGATGGTGCCCCAGAGACCGTTGCAGAAGTGAACGGCTACAGCACCTACCGGGTCATCTACGCGGATCACATAATCGCAGAACCATACGCCAAAGCAAACCAGAAGCCCGGAGACAACGCCGACAAAGAAAGCACCCATGGCATCCATGGTGTCACAGCCTGCGGTGATACCGACGAGACCGGCCAGGGAAGCGTTCAGGCACATGGAAACATCCGGTTTGCCATATTTTACCCAGGTGAAGATCATACAGGTAACGGTTGCGATCGCCGGTGCAATGGTGGTGGTTGCAAAGATGGAAGCTAGCTGTGGGCCGTTGGTTGCGGCAGCGCCGTTGAAGCCGTACCAACCAAACCAGAGGATGAAGCAGCCGAGGGCACCGATGACAACATTATGTCCCGGGATCGCGTTCGGGGTGCCGTCCTTGTTGTATTTACCGAGACGCGGGCCTTCCATCCAGGCACCGATCAGTGCGCTGAAGCCGCCTACCATGTGGATGGCGCAGGAACCTGCGAAATCGTGGAAGCCCATCTGTGCCAGCCAGCCGCCGCCCCAGATCCAGTGTGCTTCAATCGGATAAACAACAGCAGAAATGATGCCGGAATAAATACAGTAGGATAAGAAGTTGGTACGCTCTGCCATGGCACCGGAAACGATGGTAGCGGTGGTGGCACAGAATACCAGGTTAAATACAAAGTTAGACCAGTCAAAATTTGCGTAATCGGTGATGATGCCGAGAGTCGGGATTCCAATGAAGCCGCCCAGTGTATCCTCACCGAGTAAAATTCCAAAGCCAAGGAACATAAATACAACCGTTCCGATACAGAAATCCATGAGGTTTTTCATGATGATGTTGCCGGCATTTTTTGCCCGGGTAAAACCGGTCTCTACCATGGCGAAACCGGCCTGCATGAAGAATACGAATGCCGCGCCGATCAGAAACCAGATGCCAAATACTTCACTTAAGATATTTTCCATAATCGTGACCTCCTGTAGTGCAGACCATTATAATATTATAAATAGAAGAAGGAGATAATGGCTAACGCCCTTATCTCCTTCGATAATCACTGGTCTGTATGAAATTTAAAACGACTGCGTTCTGCCGGAAGTGGGGGATCAGCAGAATGCGAAAACATCAGAGCGCTTCGTCGCCGCGCTCGCCGGTACGGATTCGTACGGCATCTTCTACATCGTAAACGAAAATTTTACCATCACCATAATTACCGGTGGTGATCTGTTCCGTAACCTTGCTGATGATTGCCTCTACAATATCCTCAGCAACGACGGTTTCTACCTTCACCTTCGGGAGAAGATTGACCGTGTATTTGGTACCGCGGTACATTTGCGTGTAACCCTTCTGCGTGCCGTAACCCATGATGTTACTGATCATAAGACCGTGGGCGCCGCAACTGTCCAGAATACCTTTTAAGTCTTCCAGCTTTTCGGGTTTGATGATGATTTCCAGCTTTTTCATACTTACCAGCCTCCTTAACTGTATTTGGGATTTCTATTTATTTCCTATACCGCAGATGCGTGGGGGAGAACAAAGTTATGATTAGAGAAGTGTATTGATACGTAAAAAAAGGGCGCTCCGGTTAGTAATCGGAACGCCTTTGTTCTTGCATCTGCGATATATGAAATAAATATGTGCCTTATTATAGGCAAAGATTTTTTGATTGTCAATTATATTTTTTTGCGTGATCTTAACATACTTTTGTCGAAATGTTACAAAACCGAAAAGAATGCCAAAATATCTTGCAGATTTTAAGAACCCGCACTATAATATACTGTATACAAAGTAATGCGGAAATACAATCGGAGAAAAACAATGATAAAGCATTTGAGCCTTAAGGCATACGGCAAGATCAATCTGGGACTGGATGTACTGCGCAGACGTGAAGACGGTTATCACGATGTGCGCATGATCATGCAGACCGTCGGTATTTTTGACCGTGTGGATCTGGTGCGGAAGGAAGAACCGGGTATTGAAGTAGAAACGAACCTGTATTACCTTCCTACCAATGAAAATAATCTGGTGTATAAAGCGGCAAAGCTTCTGATGGATGAATTTCAGGTTCAGGAAGGAATTCAGATCCGCCTGCGCAAATTCATTCCAGTAGCGGCCGGTATGGCGGGAGGCAGTAGTGATGCGGCAGCCGTTCTGTTTGGCGTGAACAAGATGTTTCGTCTTGGCATGAGTACAGAACAGCTCATGGAGCGCGGCGTGAGGATCGGCGCGGATGTTCCCTACTGTATCTTAAGAGGAACCGCTCTTTCTGAAGGCATCGGTGAGGTGCTGACCAAACTGCCGGCAGTTCCCCAGTGTCAGGTGCTGGTGGCAAAGCCGGGAATCAATGTTTCTACGAAATTTGTATATGAAAATCTACATGCCAATGACCTGCGTCCGGAGCAGCATCCGGACATTGACGGCATGATCCAGGCCATCAAAGACCAGGACCTGAAAAAAATTGCTGGAAAACTGGGCAATGTGCTGGAGACTGTTACCGTAAAGGAATATCCGGTGATTCAGGAGATTAAAGATAAAATGCTGGAATTTGGAGCCATCGGTTCCCTGATGAGCGGAAGCGGCCCAACTGTGTTCGGACTTTTCACGAATCCCAAGGCTGCGCAGGAGGCTTATGAGGAGCTGCGCTATGGCGAGTCAGCAGAACTGGCTAAACAGGTTTATTTAACGAATTTTTACAATCAGAAAGAGGAGAAAAATCATGGAAAACAAGCTTAAGGTAAATATGAATGAATATCTTCCGCTGCGCGATGTCGTGTTCAACACCCTGCGTCAGGCTATCTTAAAGGGTGAGCTGGAACCAGGCGAGCGTCTGATGGAAATCCAGCTTGCAGACCGTCTGGGCGTCAGCCGTACCCCGATCCGTGAAGCAATCCGCAAGCTCGAGCTGGAGGGCCTGGTGCTCATGATTCCGCGTAAGGGCGCTGAGGTTGCGAAGATTTCCGAGAAGAGCCTGCGTGATGTGCTGGAGGTACGCCGCTCGCTGGAAGAACTTGCCATTGAGCTTGCCTGCCAGCGTATGACCGAGGATGACATCAAAGAGCTGGAAGAAGCACAGGAAGCATTCCGCAGTGCAATCCAGAGTGCCGATGCCATGACCATCGCAGAGACCGATGAGCATTACCATGATATTATTTACAACGGAACCGGCAACAACCGCCTGGTTCAGATCTTAAACAATCTGCGTGAGCAGATGTACCGCTACCGCCTGGAGTACATCAAGGATGCAGACAAGCGCCAGATTCTGGTGGTGGAGCATGACTACATTCTGAAAGCAATCCGCTCCAGACATGTGGCAGAGGCAAAAAAGGCCATCCGTGAGCACATCGATAATCAGGAGATTACTGTATCAAAGAATATCAAAGAGCAGCAGTAAAAATATGCCGACCGCCGTACACGGCGTGGCGGCATATTTTGAAAGAGAGGAAAACGCGTGGGGAAAATAGCACTTCTGGTGTCCAGGGAGGAGATGATCCACCAGGCCCATAACATTTTGCAGGAGAAAAAATTTGAGATTCAGGAAATGCGGGTGATTCATACCGGGGATACGGTTATGGAGGCACGCCGATCCATTGCGGACGGGGCGACAATCATCATTGCCCGCGGCCTGCAAGCATCCATCATCAAGCAATATACCGACACGCCGGTAGTTGAGATTGTTCTGACGGCGCAGGAGATGGCGCTTCTTATCATGCGTGCGAAGCAGATTGCCGGAAAGGAAAAGCCGGTGGTTGCAGTGGTTGGTTTCCGCAATATGTTCTGCGATATGTCTTATTTCGATGAACTTTATAACATTGAGCTGAAAACCTACTTCGCAGATCAGGGGGCTGAGCTTCCTGTGGTTGTGCGCCGGGCTATTTCCGAGGGCGCGGATGTGGTGATCGGCGGCGATACGGCAGTTTCGATTGCGACGGAGGCGGGAGTACCTTCCCTCTTCCTTTCCATGACAGAGGATTCCATGCGCCAGGCTTTCTCCATGGCAGAAAACATGGAATATGCCATGAATGTGGAGAAAAAGACCGCGGCACAGCTGGAAACTCTGCTGGATTATTCTTACAGCGGTGTCATCCGTCTGGATGGAAATGGTGTGATCACGGCAGTCAATCCATTGATGGAAGACATGATCGGAAAAAAAGAAGAAGAGCTGAAGGGAGAAAATATCCGGAAGGCCGCTCCCATGATCGGAGAAGAGGCATGGAAGCGGGTCTTTGAAAAAGGCGAGGATTACTCTCTGTTCTTTGAATGGGGCGGAACACCGATTTTTGCCGTGCTTGCTCCGGTTCTTTACGAATCCCGGGCGGATGGGGCAATTGTCACCTGCCATAAAATGAAGAAAAAAACGGTGGCGCCAGAGAAATCCCGCATGACCCAGAAAAGGGAGAATAGCCGGGCCTTGCCGCCTTTGGTACAGTTTGAAGATATTCTGCAGAAATCCACGGCCATGCAGGAGTGTATCCGAAAGGCCAATCTGTATGCGTTGTCGGAGCATCCGGTGGTGCTGATCGGAGAACCGGGAACGGAGAAACGGATGCTGGCGGAGAGCATTCACAACAGCAGCATCCGTGCCCAGGGCCCCTTCCTTGATGTTCCCTGTGAGGGACTGTCCGGAGAGGAACAGAAAAATATGATCTTTGGAAACCGCGGTGCCGTGCTGCAGGTAGAGGGTGGAACGCTGCTTCTTCGGGATGTGGAGGAACTGACGGCGGCCAATCAGTACCGCCTGTATCAGCTCATTCGTTTCCGGGTCTGCCATGGCGCGGATATCGCGAGCCTGCGAAAAGTAGACGTGCGGGTCATGGTGACCATCGGCTGTCCGCTCTCCGAGCTGATGGCAGAGCGAAAGATCAGTCCGGATCTTTATTATCTGCTGTCCGGCCTGGAATTGTTTGTGCCGCCGCTCAGGGAACGGCGGGAAGATTTACTGGAAAAGATCGAGGACACTATTCACGACTGCTGTGAGCATTACTCCCGTTATCATGTGCTGACGAAAGGCGCCATGGAAGTGATGCTGGATTACCCATGGAAGGGCAATCTGTTCCAGATCGAGAGCTTTTGCGAGCGTCTGATCCTGATGGCAGGAAAGCGTTCTATTGATGAGGTTGCAGTGCGAAGGCTTCTGGAAGAGCTGTACCCGGAGCGTCTCACTGGAAACGGCACAGACAGCGCGGCAGCAGAGGCAGAAGGAACTGCGAAAAAGGAACTGGCAGTTCTGCCGGACGAGGCGGTAAAAATCCGGGAACTGCTGCACAAGTTCAGCGGAAGCCGGGAAAAAACCGCCCAGGCCATGGGAATCAGCAAGGCAACGCTGTGGCGCCACATGAAGAAGTACGGAATTGAAAAAGACTGATGAGAAAATACGATCAAAAAGCAGCGGAAATTGCAGATGAATTGTGTGAATGAATGATAAATGATTTGAAAATGAAATGAATTGCAATGAACATGAAACAAAAATGCAAAAATATCACATTTGCATCATTTTAAACTTTGAATTTGGACATTCTGCCTATTGTTTGCGGCAGGCCGTTTGATTATAATGCAGACATAAGCTGATAGCGAGAGAGCCACAAGGCAAAACTCCTGTCAGGGAAACCAAAAGAAGTTTTACTTTTTTAAAGAAAGAGAGGAATTCAAAATGAAGATTGGATTTATCGGATTAGGTATCATGGGAAAACCGATGGCAAAGAACCTGGTTAAAGCAGGTCACGAGCTGGTTGTTTTCGATTTCAATAAAGATGCAGTAAAAGAACTGGTAGACTGCGGCGCAACCGCAGCAGAGAGCAACAAGGACCTGGCAGCTCAGGTTGACGTTGTTATCACCATGGTTCCGAACTCCCCGCACGTAAGAGCAGCAGTTCTGGGCGAGAACGGTGTTGTTGAGGGTGCAAAAGAGGGTCTTGTTGTAATCGACATGAGCTCCATCGACCCAACCGAGAGCAAGGCAATCGGCGCTGAGCTGGCTAAGCACGGCATCGACATGCTGGACTGCCCGGTATCCGGTGGTGAGCCGAAAGCAATCGACGGTACCCTTTCCGTTATGTGCGGCGGTAAGAAAGAGCTGTTCGACAAGTACTATGACATGCTGATGGTTATGGCTGGTTCTGTAGTTTACGTTGGTGACCTTGGTTCCGGTAACGTAGCTAAGCTGGCTAACCAGATGGTAGTAGCTATCAACATCGCAGCTGTAGCTGAGGCTCTGACCTTCGCTAAGAAAGCTGGCACCGATCCTGAGTTAGTATACCAGGCAATCCGCGGTGGTCTGGCTGGATCTACCGTTATGGATGCTAAGGCTCCGATGATGTTAGCAGGCAACTACAAGCCGGGCTTCCGTATCGAGCTTCACATCAAAGACCTGAACAACGCTCTGAACGCAGCTCACGCAATCAGCTCTCCGGCTCCGTTAACCGCTGAGATGATGGAGATCATGCAGTTCTTAAGATCTGAGGGATGCGACAAAGACGATCACTCCAGCATCGTTAAGTACTACGAGAAGATTTCTGGTACCAGCATCGTTAAATAAATTTAACGCATCAATCATATAAAATAAGTTATCATACACTGCTGCTTACGGGTCCGTGGGCAGCAGTGTGTCAGATAAGGCGTCATGTGCGCTGGAAGGAGATAGTATGAATACAGATTTTATTAAGGGCGTAGTTGTCCCGATGATCACCCCGATCGACAAAGATGAGCTGATCGACGAGGCTGCGATCCGCAGCCAGGTTGATTATGTAATCGATGGCGGTGTAAGCGGCATCCTGTTATTCGGCAGCAACGGTGAGTTCTATGTAGTAGAAGAGGACGAGATGGAGAGAGGCTTAAAGATCGTTGTAGATCAGGCCGCTGGACGTGTTCCGGTATACTTCGGTATCGGCGCTATCAGCACCAAAAAGTGCGTTCGTCTTGCAAAGATGGCAGTAGCAAACGGCGCAGCAAGCGTATCTGTTCTGCAGCCGATGTTCTTAAAGCCAACTGAGACCGAGCTGTTCACTCACTTCAAAGCAATCGCAGACGCAATCCCGGAGACTCCGGTACTGCTTTACAATAACCCGGGCCGTGTAGGCTACACCCTGTCTGCTAACCTGGTTGAGAGACTGGCTCATGAGGTTCCGAACATTGTTGGTATGAAAGATACCAGCGGTGATATCACCCAGACCTCTGAGTTCATCCGCAGAAACAGAGACGTAGACTTCAAGGTATTCGGCGGCAAGGATACCCTGCTGTACGCTTCTATGTGCCACGGCGCAGTTGGTGGTGTATGTACCGCAGCAAACTTTATGCCGGAGCTGATCACCGATGTATACAACAAATATGTTGCAGGTGATCTTCAGGGTTCCCTTGAGGCTCAGTTCAAATTAAATCCGGTACGTCTGTCCATGGACGGCGCAAGCTTCCCGGTAGCAGCAAAGGATATGGCTAACTTACGCGGCCGCAACATCGGTGTTCCGTATACTCCGAACCTGGCTACTCCGGAGGGACCGGTATTAGACAAGATCAAAGCTGAGATGACCAAGGCTGGCCTGCTCTAATTTCAACTGAATACAGAACAGAATACCATTACGGCATTGATGATGGACCGGCGATTCTTCTGGAATGCCGGTCCGTTTTCGATTACAATCATAAATAAGAGATTCCACTATATAAGGAGGGCTTTATGAAATTACTGTTTGCTTCCGATTCTTTCAAGGGAACGTTATCTTCTGACCAGATCATTAAACTGTTAAATGAGTCCGCACAGCGCATTTTCCCGGGCTGCGAGACAGTTGGTGTTCCGGTTGCGGACGGCGGTGAGGGTACCGTTGACGCTGTTATTGCTGTTACCAAGGGTGATTACCGCAAGGTAAAGGTACACGGACCGCTCATGGAGGAGACCGAGGCTTCCTACGGTGTGTTCCATGGTGACTCTGCTATCATCGAGATGGCAGCAGCTTCCGGACTTCCGATGGTTCCGACTGAGAAGAGAAATCCGTTAAATACCACCACCTACGGCACCGGAGAGCTGATTAAGGATGCTCTGGATCACGGTTACCGCAAGCTTTCTATCGCAATTGGCGGAAGCGCTACCAACGATGGCGGCATGGGCGCTATGAGCGCGCTGGGCGTTCGTTTCCTGGACGCAGAGGGTAATGTGCTGACCGGCGTTGGCTCTGATCTGGAGAAGGTTGCTGATATTGATATGAGCGGTCTGCATCCGGCAGTAGCAGAAGCTGAGATTACGGTTATGTGCGACGTAACCAACCCGTTAACCGGACCGGACGGCGCAACCTACACCTTCGGCAAGCAGAAGGGCGGCACTCCGGAGATCCTGGACCGTCTGGAGGCAGGCATGAAGAAATACGCAGCACTCATGCGTGAGAAGGGCATGGATGTAGAAAACCAGGCAGGCGCAGGCGCGGCCGGCGGACTGGGCGCAGCTCTGTGCGGTTACTTAAAGGCAAACTTAAAGTCCGGTATCGAAACTGTGCTGGATCTGATTGATTTTGATGGCCTGTTAGAGGGCACGGATCTGGTTGTAACCGGCGAGGGCCGCATTGACTGGCAGTCTGCATTTGGTAAGGTACCGAGCGGCATTGGTATGCGCTGCAAGGCAAAGGGCGTTCCGGCAGTTGCCATTGTAGGCGGCATGGGCAACGGTGCAGAGAAAATCTACGATTTTGGTGTAGAGAGCATCATTCCGACCATCAACGGTGCTATGGATATCGAAGAGGCTCTGGAGCGCGCGGAGGAACTTTACGCAAACGCTGCAGACAGAACCTTCCGCATGATCCGTGTAGGCATGCAGATGAAATAAATATTACGGAAGCTGAAAAATTCAGGTTTCGCTGTGTGGCCGGTCAGCAAGTGACCGGCCACATTTATAGAATGGACGGAAGATGGGAGAGACACAATGGACATCAGTAATTTATGGACTTTGCAGGTCATGATGTTTTTTCTGGTGGCAGCCGGAGCAATCTTAAAGAGCACGGGGATTTTGAAGGATGACGCAAAAGCAATTCTGACAGATCTGGTGCTGTATTTTTTTCTGCCCTGCAATATCATCAATTCTTTCAGAATGGAATTTAATCTGGATATTTTAAGAAAATTTGCGGTTGTACTGGCAATTTCCTTGCTGGTTCAGCTGGTATGCTATATTCTCAGCAAGATTCTTTATAATCATAAGCCGAAGGAAGTAAAGCGTGTCATGCAGTATTGCACGATCGTTTCCAATTCCGGTTTCCTGGGACTGCCGATCGCGCAGGGAATTTATGGCGCAGAGGGCATGATGTACGCGTCCATCTTCATTATTCCGATGCGTGTCATGATGTGGTCCGCTGGCATTGCCTGCTTCACGGAGAGTCCGGACATGAAGAGCGTGGTGAAAAAGCTGGTTGTGCATCCATGCATTGTGGCTGTCTATATCGGGTTGGGACTGATGATCTTCCAGGCACCGTTAAATCAGGGGTATAATGCTGTATTAAACTGCGGGATTCCGCTGGTGCCGGATCTTGTAAAGGTACTTCTTGGCGCGCTGGATAAAGGGGTACGATCTGCCGGCGGCTGTACCACAGCCATGACCATGGTGCTGATTGGCATGATGTTCTCCGGAATGTCTTTGCGCAGTATGTTGGATCGCAATACCCTGTTTATCTCGGCACTGCGTCTGGTAATTCTGCCGGCGCTGCTGCTTGCAGGATGCCGACTGGCTGGAATTGATCCGTTCCTGACCGGCGTCTGCCTGCTGATCACGGGTATGCCTGCTGGCAGTACCTCCGCGATTCTGGCAGCAAAATACGGCTGTGATTATACCTTTGCTACCAAATGTATCGTTATTTCAACCCTGCTTTCCCTGATATCCATCCCGGTCTGGGCAATGATTCTGGGGTAAGCGAAAGAAAAAAATGGAAATCTGTTATAATTGTGATAGAAATAACAGAATATTCGTATATATGAACCAAAAATCCAGAGAGCAAGAGAGAAGGGAATTATGATACTGCAGGAAACCATGAGCAGCGAAGAAATTTATGAGGATTTATGCAATAAAATAGAGAAACTGGTGTATCTGCCGGGATATAAGATCAGTGAGAATGAGCTTTGCAAACAGTACGGGGTATCCCGGCATATCATCCGGACCGCCATCAGCCGGTTAAAGGAACGGACACTTCTGACTGTGTATCCCCAGAGGGGGACATTTGTGAGCCTGATTGACATGAAGGCAGTGGAGCTGATCCTGTTTATCCGGGAGTCGGTGGAGCAGGAGGCAACCCGACTTCTGCAGTTTGAATCACAGGAGGTCCGGGAACGGATGGGGAAAGCCATGAAGGACTGTATTGAACGTCAGCGGGCGGCCATATCGGAGAACATTGATATGGATGCGTTTTATGCCCTGGACAATGAATTTCATGGATGTCTTCTGGACGCAGTGGGAAAGAAGGATGTGATGGAGATCATCCGGGAAGATTATATTCATTTCCGGCGCTGGAGAAACTTTGATGTGGTCAGAACCGGAAGGCAGGCAGAAATTATAAAGGAGCATACTGCACTGATGAATGCGCTGATGAAGAATCAGACGAAAGAAGCCCACGAGATCCTGCATCTGCACTTAAACACCACGAACCGTCTGCGCTACATTCGCGAAAAGGTGGCACAGGAATATTTTATCTACCACTAAAAATAGACAAAGGCCCAAAATGAAAATCAGCAGTATTGACGAAAGTCCGTGAGTACGAAAAAAATATTTGCAAATCAGCCTGAAAGGTGTTAAGTTATTAACAGAAAAAACTTGTCGACAAGTATGCAAGGAGTTGTTTGTTATGAGGCTGATTAAAAAGACAATTGCGGAATGTCTCAGAAACCGGGTCAGGGAAAGCGCGGACCGTATCGCGCTAGAGGCAGATGAGCAGCGCTATACCTGGAAGGATCTTGATACGCTGAGTGATTATATGGTAGGAAGAATGCTTTCCTGTGGAATCAGAAAAGGCACCCATGTGGGGATCTGGAGTACCAACTCACCCAACTGGATCATTGTATTTCTGGCCCTGAGCAAGATTGGGGCAGTTTCGGTCCTTCTGAATACCTGCTACAGCACAGAGGAACTGGAGCAGGTGCTCCGCTATGCGGATGTAGAGTTTGTGTATTATGGAGAAGGCTACAAAAAGCTAGTTTACGAGGACATGGTGGCACAGCTCACGCCGAAGTTAGAGGGAACGGTGAAGCGCTGGATCTACATTGGCCGGGATACCGCAAGACAGTGGATGACAGAAAAAAGCTTTGTTTTCGCGGAGCGCATGAAAAAGGTGACACGGGAGATTGGCGGCTATATCCGGAGGGTGGGGCCGGAGGATACGGCAGCTATCCTGTTTACCTCGGGAACAACGGCAATGCCAAAGGGGGTTATGCTGAGTCATTACAGTCTGGTGAACAGCGCGCTGGAAATCTGCGGCCATATGGGCTGGGAAGAATCCGATAAGATGATGATTGCCGTTCCTTTGTTTCACTGTTTTGGCTTAACGGCCAGTCTGCTGACCAGTATCCATACCGGCTGCTGCATGCATACGGTGGAGTATTATAAGACCATAACTGTGCTGCAGACGGTACAGAAGCATCACTGTACGGTGTTAAACGGTGTGCCGTCCATGTTCCTGGCTATCACCAGGAATCCGGCCCATAAGGACTATGACTTAAGCAGCCTGCGAAACGGCATCATTGCCGGCTCGCCGGTCAGTGAGGAAGAATATGATGCCATTCGCAGGGAAATTCCGGGGCTGCTCCTTCATGCATCTTACGGACAGACGGAAACCGCACCCTGCGTCAGCATCAGTGATGTGGGAGATTCGGCGACAGAGCGTGCCACAACGGCAGGACGGGTACTGCGCCACTGCGAGGTACGGATCCTGGCGCCGGACGGAGCCAGCCTGCAAACAGGGGAAGACGGAGAAATCTGCGTGCGTGGCTACAATGTCATGCAGGGCTATTATCATCTGCCGGAAGAAACGGCAAAGACCATTGACGCGGACGGATGGCTCCATACCGGCGATATGGGACATCTGGACGGACGGAATTTTCTGTATATCACAGGGCGCATAAAAGAAATGATCATTCGGGGTGGAGAGAATATTTCTCCGAGGGAAATTGAGCAGGTGATCTGGCATTACCCGGGCATCCGTGATGTGAAGGTGATCGGTCTTCCGACAGAGGTTCTGCAGGAGATGATCGTGGCCTGTATCATCCCGGAGGAAGGAATGACCATTGGCAATGCGGGGCTTATGACATATATGGAGAACCATCTGGCGTATTATAAGCTGCCGGCACACATCGTGCGTATGGAAGCATTCCCTATGAATGCAAGCGGGAAGGTTATGCTGGGAGAACTGAAAAAAAAGGCGGCCGAGATCATTCAGACGAACCCGGATACCACCCCGGCCTGTTTCGGACCTTTCGTGAATAGGAATACTCTTTAAATTGCTTTTGGCCCGCGGTTGACAGCGGATTGATTCTGACGTAGAATGGTAAAAAATGAAAGCAGCGGGGAGAAGTAAGTATGATTTATGCGAAATATGGTGAGAGTCATCCGAATACGTCAGATGAAATTTTTGAACAGATGCTGAACCGGATCATCCAGCTGCGCCTGGAGCCTGGACAGCTGATCAGCGAGAATCAGATGTCTGCGGAGTACGGAGTGTCCCGCTCGGTCATCCGCACTGTGTTTACGCGTCTTAAGCAGCTTGGCTTTATTGAGATTTATCCGCAGCGGGGTACCTATGTCAGTCTTATGGATTTAAGCCATATCGCGGATCTTCTGACATTGCGTACAGCGGTGGAAAAGGAAGTCCTCTATGAGATTTTTACCGAACTGGGCGAAGCAGAGCGCAGCCAGATGCTGAAGCGGCTGGAAGCGAATCTGAAGGAACAGGAGAAATACAGGGATGAGGCCGATTACTTTGGCCGTTTTCCGGATCTGGATGCCGAATTCCATAAGATTATGATCGACAGTGTAGGACGCAGCGCCATGATGTGCATGTTGGATAGCCTGATGCTGCACCTCGCGCGCTGGCGCAACTTTGATGTGGCTTTCGATAATCGTGTGCCGCAGCTGATCGAGGAACACAAAAAGATAGTTGAGGCTATTGTGGAAGGGAACATCCAGAAAGCTCAGGAATGCATGGGAAGGCATCTGGAAACGATCACAGCCATTGCGGACAGGGCTACGGCCAAGTATCCGACCTATTTCAGAAATGGTTGATCCGATCTGTTATAGAAAGGAAGAGACGGAATATGCAAAGAAGCGCATAGTTCCGTCTTTTTCTTTGCTTTTCAGGCAGTTGCCCCGGAAACGAGAGTGTTTAAAAATAAACAAAAAATGCTGGATTTATGTAAACTGAAAGAAACAAAAGAAATGGTGTGCAAATAAAATTCCGGTGAAAAACACAAAAAATACAAAGAAACTATTTACATTCATTGATAAATTTGATAGTATAAGGTCATGAGTTGAGCTGTTTGTTGGCGATATTGAGGAATCGTACAACAAATTTTTTTGGCGTTTATCTTGTATACTAGAATACCAAAGTGTGAAACACAAGCAAGACGCCGTTTTTATTTGCTCAAACTTGTTTAATTTTTAACAACTGCAAAGAAACATAGAAATAACAGTTAAAAATTTCGAAGAGGTGTCAGTTATGTATACACTGGGAATTGATATTGGCTCTACTACATCCAAGGCAGTGATCCTGAAGGATGGAAGCGAAATCGTGGCCTCCTCCATTGTGGTAGCTACCGTCGGAACAGACGGAGTCAGCAAGGCACTGGAAAATGTAATGAAAGAAAGCGGTCTTACGCAGGCAGATATGGCATGCACCGTGGCAACCGGATACGGACGCCAGACCTATGATGGGGCAGATTATCAGGTCAGTGAGCTGACCTGTCACGCGCTGGGTGTCCACTATGTTTGTCCGGGCGCAAGAACAGTAATCGATATAGGAGGCCAGGATGCCAAGGTTCTTTCTCTGAATGAAGAGGGACGCATGATTAACTTTGTTATGAATGACAAATGCGCGGCAGGAACCGGCAGATTCCTGGATGTTATGGCAAATATCCTGAAGCTTGATATTTCCCAGCTGGAAACCGAAGCCGCAAAAGCAGTAAAGCCGGCAAGCATCTCCAGCACCTGCACGGTATTCGCAGAGTCCGAGGTAATTTCCCAGCTGGCATCCGGAACTGATATCCCGGATCTGGTAGCAGGTATCTGCCAGTCTGTGGCAACCAGGGTTGCATCTCTGGCAAAGCGTGTAGGCATCCGCGAGGAGGTCTGCATGAGCGGCGGCGTGGCGCAGAACGGCGGTGTCCGCAATGCCATGGCAAAGGAGCTTGGCGTGGAAATCTACTACGACAAGCGGGCACAGGAACTTGGAGCTCTCGGCGCAGCAATTTACGCATACGGAAAGAGCAGCCAGTCATAGATCAAACAGAAAGCTTACCGTGTTCCTTTGCGGAGGACGCGAGCTGATACAGACCGGACAGACGCCGCAAGTGACGTGCGGACGGCCAGAACCTATTTAAGTTTAGGAAATGAAAATGTATAAAGGAGGTTTTTCACAATGGCTGAAGAAGTAAAAAAGAGCAGACCAGCACCAGATCCGAACTCAGCAAAGTTTAAGCTGGGCCAGATCGCGGCAAAGGCTTACAGTGATGCGATGGAGGCCAAAAAACGCGGAGAGATGGTTGGCTGGTGTGCCAGCAACTTCCCGGTAGAAATCCCGGAGACGCTCGGACTGTATGTCTGCTACCCGGAAAACCAGGCAGCCGGCATTGCAGCAAGAGGCGGCGGTGAGAGAATGTGTAATGAGGCAGAGGGCGAGGGCTACTCCAACGATATCTGCGCATATGCACGTATCTCCCTTGCTTATGCAAAACTGAAATCCGCTCCGGAGCAGGATATGCCGATGCCGGACTTCGTACTTTGCTGTAACAACATCTGTAACTGTATGATCAAATGGTACGAAAACCTGGCAAAAGAGCTGAATATCCCGATGTTCATGATCGATATTCCGTTCAACCCGGATTACGAGGTATCCGATGCGGAGACCGAGTACATCAAGGCTCAGTTCTGGGATGTCATTCATGGTCTGGAAGCATACACCGGCAAGAAATGGAGCGATGAGCGCTTCAAAGAGGTTATGGCTTCCTCCGGACGCGCAAGCCGCGCATGGATCGAGGCAACCTCCCAGGCAAAATATGTTCCGTCCCCGTTCAATGGCTTTGACCTGTTAAACCACATGGCAGTTATGGTTACCGCCCGTGGTAAAGAAGAAGCAGGCGATGCTATGGAGACCCTGTTAAAAGAGTACAAAGAGAACCATGAGAAAGGCGTTTCCACCTTCCGCGCAGAAGAGAAATACCGTATCATGTTCGAGGGCATCGCATGCTGGCCGTGGCTGCGTGTTACCTCTACCGGCTTAAAGAGCAGAGGCATCAACATGGTAACCACTATTTATGCTGACGCATTCGGCTTCATCTACGATGACTTTGACGGAATGTGCCGTGCATACGCAAACGTTCCGAATGCCATGAACCTTGAGCATGCCAGAGACAAACGTATCAGGCTCTGCAAGGATAACCATGTAGAAGGTCTGTTAGTACATACCAACCGCTCCTGCAAGCTGTGGTCCGGATTCATGCCGGAGATGAGCCGTCAGATCGGCGAGGCATGCGGCATCCCGGTTGTTTCCTTCGATGGCGACCAGGCTGATCCGAGAAACTTCTCTGAGGCACAGTACGATACCCGCGTACAGGGCCTGACAGAGATCATGGAAGCAAACAAAGGAGGGAAATAGAGATGGCAGCAAAGGAATTATTAGCACAGCTTCATGAAGTTGCTGCAAATCCGAGAAAACAGCTGGACAAATATCTGGCTGAAGGTAAGAAGGTCGTTGCAGTAACCTATTATACACCACAGGAGATCGTTCATTCCATGGGCCTGGTACCGATGGGTGTCTGGGGCGCAGACATGGAGATCAACGAGGCAAAGAAATATTATCCGGCATTTATCTGCTCTATCATGCAGACAATCCTGGAGCTGGGAATCAAGGGAGAGTACAAAGGTATTTCCGCTATTATCATTCCGTCTCTGTGTGACTCCTTAAAAACTCTGGGCCAGAACTGGAAATACGCAGTAAAGGATATCCCGTTCATCCCGATGACCTATCCGCAGAACCGGAAACCGGACTTCGGCATCAAATTCACCAAGGCTGGTTATGAGAGAGTCATCAATGACCTGACTGTTGCAACCGGAGCACAGTTCTCCGAGTTCGCTCTGGCTGAGTCCATTAAAGTATACAACGAGCACAACGCAGCTATGAGAGCATTCTCCGAGGCAGCAGCAAACGCAGACATCACCGCAGCCGAGAGAAGCGATGTATTCAAGAGCGCATGGTTCATGCTTCCGGAAGAGCACACTGCAATCGTAAAAGAGCTGACCGCTGAGCTGTTAGCCGGCCCGAAGAGCACCCGCACCGCTCGTGTTCTGGTAAGCGGCATCCTGGCAGATGCACCTGGCTTGTTAAAGATCTTCGACGACAACGGCATCCAGATCGTTGCAGATGATGTTGCAGATGAGACCAGACAGTATCGTACCGATACGCCGGAGATGGCAAATCCGGTAGACGCACTGGCACAGAAGTTCGCAAACATGGACAACTGCACACTCCTTTATGATAAGGAAAAGAAACGTGTGGATTACATCGTTGAGCAGGCAAAGGCCCATGACGCAAAGGGCATCATCGTTCTGATGACCAAGTTCTGTGATCCGGAGGAGTTTGACTACGTTCCGATCAAGAGAGCATGCGAAAAAGCAGGCCTCCTGAACTTAAATATCGAGGTTGACCGCCAGATGGTAAACTACGAGCAGGCAGCCACCATGATCCAGGCGTTCAAAGAAATGCTGTAACAAGATGTTGGCCGCGGGGCGGACCGGAATCGTCCGCTTCGCGGTATAAAAGAGACTGTGGTACTATGACAGGCGAGAAACCTTTCATAGAACAGAACAGGCAGAAAAATAGGGGGATGACATTATGATCAGTAAAGACAAAATGTCCGTAACAGTAGGTGTTGCATTTGTGTGGTTTACGACGCAGTTCGGCGGCGGTTTTGCATCAGGCAACCAGCTTCGTCAGTATTTTGTCCAGTTCGGAATCTGGGCATTCGTAACCTGTATCATGACTCAGTTTTTGGGTGCTTTTTTCCAGTGGTATGCACTGAAATATGCAAAGAAGCATGAGGTTTATGATTACAGAAGCTTCAATAACAGTTTTTACGGCAAGTACGCACCGATTTTTTCCAATCTGTATGAGCTGGTATATATTGTGACGATCTGCGTAGCTCCGGCAGCAGCGTTCGCAACCGGCGTCAGCACTATGGAAAGTGCGTTTGGCGTTAATCACTGGGTCGGAACGATCTTTGTAGGAATCTTTATTTTTGCGGTAGCTGTATATGGCACCAACGTAGTACGTAAAGTGGCTGCTACTTTATCTGTACTGATTGTTGCGGGACTGTTGATCGTTTATATTCCGAATATCATCGCACAGTGGGGTGACATTTCCGCAAACATTTCCGCAAGCATGGCAAATCCGGCACCGTTTGGCAAGGCACTGTGGATCGGCTTCGTATATGCAGCCTTCCAGCTGGCATCCATCGGTCTGTTAGTACAGCACGCAAAACCGTTCGCATCTCCGGATGACGCGAAGACCTCTATGGTTCAGGGATTTTTCGTAAACGTTCTGATCTGCCTGATGGCTGTTGTTGGTCTGATGGCAATCGCAAATGATCCGAACTTCGCAACCGAGAGCATTCCGCTGCTGATCCTGGTAAACAGAGGTGTGGCACCGGGCGTGCTTCGTCCGATCATTTCCATCCTGATCGTACTTGGTTCTGTATCTACCGCGGTAAACATGATCGCTGGTATGTCCAACCGTGTATGTTCTTCTCTGGACAAAAACTTTGATCCGACTGCAAAACCGGGTGTAAAGGTTATCGTTGTTACCCTGATCTGCACTGTAGTAGCATTCGGTATTGCGCAGCTTGGCCTGAATAAGATTGTGGCAGTAGGCTACAAGTACCTGGGCTATTTAACCATTCCGGTTATCATGATCCCGTATCTGGTACATATGGCAGCTACCAAGTTCGATACCAAAGACTGAATCTGTTAGGAACATTATATTTTTCAAAAAGGAGTGTAACATAAAATGAGCAAACCATTGGAAGGTGTAAAAGTTATTGAACTGGCAACCTTTATCGCTGCGGCAACCGCAGGCAGATTTATGGCTGACCTTGGAGCAGATGTTATTAAAATTGAGTCCGCAAAGGGTGATCCGTTAAGATATACCGCTCCGTCTGAGGGACGTCCGTTGGATATGTATGAGAATACAACCTGGGATCTGGAGAATGGTAATAAGAGATGTATCTCCCTGAACATGAAAACTCCGGAGGGCAAGGAGGCATTCTTCAAGCTGCTGGATTCCGCAGATGTCCTGATCACCAACTGGCGTGTGCAGGCACTGCAGAGAGCAGGTCTTGACTATGAGAGCTTAAAGGAAAGATATCCGAAGCTGGTTTATGCAATCTGTACCGGTTATGGTGAGTATGGTCCGGATAAGGATCTTCCGGGATTTGACTTTACCGCATTCTTTGCAAGAGGCGGATACTTTGAGACTCTGCGTCAGAGAAGCGATGTCCCGTTCAACGGTGCGCCTGGTGTCGGTGACCACAACGTAGGTATGAACCTGGTAGCCGGTATTCTGGCTGCATTATATCAGGCTAAGACCAAGGGTGTCGGTGAGAAGGTTGAGACCTCCCTGTTTGAGAGTGCTGTATACAACATGGGCATGATGGTTCAGGCATCCAACTATGAAGGTATTGCGCAGCAGTATCCGATCAATATCCGCAATGGTGCTAACCCGTTCAACTCCGCATGGCATACCGCAGATGACCGTTATATCCAGACCTGTATGCCGGATTACAACACCTACTACAAGAAATTCATTGCAGCAGTTGGCCGTGAGGATCTGGTAGAGAATGAGAATTACTTCCCGATCCTGACCTGTCAGGAAAAGGGTCTGACTACGGAAGTTTATGATATTGTTATGGAAGCTTTCGAAAAGAAGACCGCAGCAGAGTGGAAAGAAATCCTGACTGCAGCAGATATTCCGTTCGCGCTGTGCCAGAACTGGATCGAGATCCGTAACGATAAGCAGGCAGAAGCCAATAACTGCTTCTACGATATGACCTATTCCAATGGCAATACCAGAAGACTGGTTCGTACCCCTGTCAAGTTTGAAAATATGGGTGTTCCGGATTACAGACGTGGACCGTTTATCGGTGAGCAGGGTGTTGATGTTCTGAAGGAAATCGGTTATAATGATGAGCAGATTGATGCACTGAAAGCAAACGGAACTCTTTATATCTGGGAAGATCCGAAAAAAGCATAAGGCGTGTTCCTTAGCATTACAGTAAGGAAGCAGGGCTGCGCAGGCGCAGAAGCCACGCAGCCCTATATGCGGCAATAACTTGTATACAAGTTGGAGAGAACATGGAATTGACGAAAAAAACAATCGGGCAGTATCTGAGGGAACAGACAGCCGTGATCGGAGATCATACCGCCATGGAAATGTTTGGCTGGAGCTGCAGCTTTGCGCAGCTGGATGAGACTTCCGATCTTATGGCAGGCAGACTGGAGGATATGGGAGTCACCCGGGGAACCCATGTGGGAATCTGGAGTGTCAACAGTCCGAACTGGGTATTTACCTTTCTGGCGCTGGTGAAGATCGGAGCGGTTCCGGTCCTGATCAACACCTGTTACCGGGATGAAGAACTGAAGGGAATCCTGAATTACTCCGATGTGGAATATGTGTTCTGCGGCGCTGGATGCAAGGATATCGTCTATGACGATGTGATCGCGGACATCCGAAAGGATACGCCGAAGGTAAAGCGCTTCCTTCATCTGGATGAAAAGGAAGCAGGAACCTGGATGAGCCCGGACAGCTTCGGCCGCCGGGAAAAGTCACCGGAGGTTTTGGTCCGTGTACAGGAACTGAAAAGCCAGGTGCAGCCGGAGGACGCGGCCTGCATGATCTTTACGTCCGGCACCACATCCCTTCCAAAGGGAATCCTGCTGAGCCATGAGCAGCTGCTCAACAACAGCCGTGCCATGGTGGAGGCGATGCACTGGGGCGTTACGGATAAGATGTGCATAACCGTTCCGCTGTTTCACTGCTTCGGCATCACTGCCGGCGTGATTGCCTGTATCACAGGCGGCATGGCAATGTGCCTGATCCCGTATTTTCGGACAGCCCATGTGTGGGACGCCATTGATCAGTACAAATGTACGATCTTAAACGGTGTTCCGAGCATGTTTCTCGCATTGATCCGCAAACCGCAGTACGCGGGACGTCAGGCACCAGATCTGAGATCCGGCATCATTGCAGGCTCACCGTGTACCCCGGAGGAATTTCTGGAAATCTGCAGACGGTTTCCGCAGATGCATCTGCAGCCGTCCTACGGACAGACAGAAACATCACCCTGTATTGCCATCGCGGACTGGGATGATCCAAATGAAATCAAGGCGGTATCGGCCGGACATGTGATCGAACATGTGAAGGCGCGTATCGAGGATCTTGCAACCGGGAAAGAAGCAGCACCGGGGAAGGCCGGAGAGATTCAGGTCCAGGGCTATAATGTCATGCTGGGGTATTATCATCTGCCGCAGGCCAATGCCAAGGTCTTCACAGAGGACGGATGGCTGAGGACCGGGGATATCGGTTACTTTGACGAAAAAGGTGAGCTTCATATTACCGGACGCCTCAAAGAGATGATCATCCGTGCGGGAGAAAATATTTCTCCGCGGGAGATTGAGCTTGCGATCCGCCGTTATGAGGGAGTGGCGGATGTCAAGGTAGTAGGAGTTCCGGCACAGGTCCTTCAGGAAGAAATCGCAGCCTGCGTGATTCCGAAGCCGGGAGTGCAGATCGATAAAGAACGGATGCTTTCCTATTTAAAACAGCATCTGGCAGATTACAAGGTTCCGGCCTATGTATTCTGGTTTGAGAAATTCCCCATGAACGCGAGTGGTAAGATTGAATTAAAGGAGCTGCGAAAAGAAGCAGCGGAGCGTGCCGCAAAACAGCGTGAGACGGCTGGCGGCACACAAGGGTAAGCATACAGCCGGAGCAATCCGGTTTAGATACCAATATGTATAAAGGAGGAAATAGAGCAAGATGGCAGACGCATTTTTCACAGAGCAGCATGAACTGGTCAGAAAACTGGCAAGAGAATTTGCAGAGACAGAGCTGACAAAAGAAGTCCTCGATAAAGTTGAGGAGGAGGAGGTTTTCCCGGAGGAAATCCTCGATAAGATGGCAAAAGCCGGTTTCTTTGGAATCAAGATTCCGAAACAGTATGGTGGACAGGGCGGAGACGCACGTTCCTATGTTATCGTAATGGAAGAGATCGCAAGAGTATCCGGTGTCGCAAGTATTTATGTTTCTTCACCGAACTCCCTTTCCGGCGGTCCGTTCCTTCTTTCCGGAAACGCTGAGCAGAAAGAGAAATATTTACGTCCGGTTGTAACCGGCGAAAAGAAGGTCTGCTTCGCGCTGACTGAGCCGGGCGCAGGTTCCGACGCAGGCGGCATGCAGACCACCGCAGTAAAAGACGGTGATTACTATGTTCTGAATGGCCGTAAGACCTTTATCACCATGGCACCTCTGGCTGACTGGGCGGTTGTATACGCAAAGACCGACATGAGCATGGGTACCAAGGGTATTTCCGCATTCATCGTAGATATGAAGCAGGAGGGTGTTTCCTGTGGTAAGCCGGAGAAAAAGATGGGTGTCGTAGGCTGCGCAACCAGTGATATCATTCTGGAGAATGTACGTGTACATAAAGACAACCTGCTTGGCCAGGAGGGCAAGGGCTTCATCAATGCCATGAAGACTCTGGATACCGGACGTATGGGCGTTGCCGCACAGTCTATCGGTGTCGCACAGGGCTGTCTGGATGAAGCAATCAAGTACGCAAAAGAGAGAAAGCAGTTTGGTCGTCCGATCGCAAAGTTCCAGGCAATCGCATTTATGATTGCTGAGATGGCAACCAAGCTTGAAGCAGCCAAGAACCTGGTTTACAAGACCGCATGGCTGATCGATAACGGTCAGGATGCTTCCATGGCAGCTTCCATGGCAAAATTCTACGCATCTGAGGTCTGCAATGAGATCGCCGCAAAGACCGTTCAGATCCATGGCGGATACGGCTTCATCAAGGATTACAAGATTGAGCGTATGTTCCGTGACTGCCGTGTATTCACGATCTACGAAGGAACCAGCCAGGTACAGCAGATGGTAATTTCTGGTAAATTACTGAAGTAATTAGGAGGGAGCAGACCATAATGAAGATCTTAGTATGTGTAAAACAGGTGCCAGACACCACAGAAGTAAAGATTGATCCGGTTAAGGGAACCCTGATCCGTGAGGGCGTTCCGAGTATCTTAAACCCGGATGACGCAAATGCGCTGGAGGCAGCACTTCAGTTAAAGGACAAAGACCCGGAGGGAACCTCCGTTGCAGTATTGACCATGGGACCGCCGCAGGCAACCTACATGCTGCGTGAGTGCCTGGCAATGGGCGCTGATGAAGCTTATCTGTTAAGCGACCGTGTATTCGGCGGCGCAGATACCTGCGCAACCTCCACTACCATCGCAGCCGGCATCCGCAAGGTAAATGAGCTGGGCAAGGTAGATATCATCTTCGCAGGCCGTCAGGCAATCGATGGTGATACCGCTCAGGTAGGACCGCAGATTGGCCAGAGACTTGGTGTTCCGGTTGTTACCTATGTACAGGATTACAAGGTTGAGGGTGACAAAGTGATCGTTCAGAGACAGCTCGAGGATGGTTACGAAGTAATCGAGGTTGGCATGCCGTGCCTGTTAACCGCTGTAAAAGAGTTAAACACCCCAAGATATATGAGCATTGGCGGTATCGTAGATGCTTACCAGAAAGAGATTACCGTATGGGATCACGTTGCAGTTGACCTGGATCCGGCAGACTGTGGACTGAAAGCTTCTCCTACCCGTGTATTCCGTTCCTTCACTCCGCCGCAGAAGGGCAAGGGCGAAATGCTTGAGGGCAGCATTCAGGAGATGGGTGCAAAGCTTGTAGGCAAACTGGTCGAGAAGCATTACATCTAAGCACAAGTGAAAGGAAAGGGTACGAAGAAATGGCAGACGTAAAGGATTTAAGCGCCTACAAAGGCGTATGGGTATTTGCAGAGCAGAGAGAAGGCAAGATCATGCCGGTAGTAATCGAGCTGCTCGGAGAGGGCCGCAAGCTGGCTGACACTGTTGGATGCGAGCTGTGTGCCGTACTTCTTGGTGATAAAGTAGAGGGACTGACCGATGAACTGTTTGCATATGGCGCAGACAAGGTATATCTGGCAGATGATCCGGAGTTAAAGGATTACCGTACCGATGCGTACAGCATTACCATTGGCAAGGCAATTGAAGAGTACAAACCGGAGATCGTTCTGTTAGGCGCTACCCATATCGGCCGTGATCTTGGTCCGTGTCTGGCAGTAAACTGCAACACCGGCCTGACCGCAGACTGCACCAAGCTGGAGATTGACCCGACTGACAAGAAGATCCAGCAGACCCGTCCGGCATTCGGCGGAAACTTAATGGCAACCATCATCTGCCCGGATCACAGACCGCAGATGTCTACCGTACGTCCTGGTGTTATGGAAAAAGCACAGTACCAGGAAGGCCGTAAGGGCGAGGTCGTAAAATTAAATGTTTCCTTCAAGGAAGGCGAGATCCGCACCAAGGTTCTGGAGATCGTAAAGAGCTTAAAGGAGACGGTTTCCCTGACCGACGCGAAGATCATTGTTTCCGGCGGTATGGGACTTGGCAAGCCGGAGGGCTTCGAGTTATTAAAGCAGCTGGCTGACAAGCTGGGCGGTGTTGTCGCAGCTTCACGTGCGGCAGTTGACGCAGGCTGGATCGATCACTCCTACCAGGTAGGACAGACCGGTACCACCGTAAAACCGAAGGTATACTTCGCATGCGGTATTTCCGGCGCAATCCAGCACGTAGCAGGTATGCAGGATTCCGAGCTGATCGTTGCCATCAACACCAACGAGTCTGCACCGATCTTTGAGATCGCAGACGTTGGCATTGTGGGTGATCTGTATAAAGTGATCCCGGCAATCATCGAGGAGCTGGATAAGGCAGAAGCAAAAGACTGATCATAAAACGAACCTTTATAAGAGAGTGGGATACAGAAGTGTCCCGCTCTTTTGTTTGATTAAGGCAAAGCGGAGGACTTAGACATGACGGGATATGACATCAGGGAGGTGCTGCCGGAGGTGTTCCGGATTCCGGTGCCTCTGGCGGGAAATCCACTCAAAGAGTTAAACAGTTATCTGTTCCGGGGCAGCAGGGAGGAAAAGCAGCGCAATCTGCTGGTGGATACCGGATTTCGGACAGAAGGCTGCAAAAAAGCGCTCCTTAAGGGACTGGAGCAGCTTGGTGTATCTATGGAGGATACGGATATCCTGCTGACACATCTTCATGCGGATCACAGTGGAAATGCCCCGGAGCTGATCCGGCCGGGCGGAAGGGTATATATCAGCCGGGAGGATTACCGGTTTATGGACGGAACATTGCAGGAGCACCGTTCGGAACGATTCCGGGAAAACGGAATTGAGGAATCGCTTTTGCAGGCGATGCTGGCCTGTACGCCGTCCAGAACCATGGCAGCGCCGCTTTCCTTCCGGGATTATACGCTGCTGGAGGAAGGAGATGTGATCTTAGCGGGACGGTATACGCTGCGGGCCATCTGGACACCGGGACATACGCCAGGACATTTCTGCTTTGAAGTCTGCGGTACCGGCGCCATGCTTCTGGGGGATCACGTGCTGTTTGACATTACGCCCAATATCACAGACTGGTGGGATGTGCCGGACTCCCTGGGCGATTATTTAAGGAGCCTGGACAAGCTGGTTGCCTATCCGGTTACCCTTCCGCTTCCGGGACACCGGGAGTCAGGGGATATGAAGCTTCGGATCTGTCAGCTGAAGGAGCATCATAAGAAGCGTCTCGCAGACTGCCTTAGAATTGTCCGCGAACTGCAGCAGGACCCGGTGAAGAAGCCCTGCCTTTATGATATTACGGGCTGTATGAAATGGAAGATCCACTGTAATGGCTGGGATGATTTTCCGCCGGCCCAGCGCTGGTTTGCCCTGGGTGAATGCTTTGCGCATCTGGACCATCTGAAACAGGAAGGACTGGTCCGGGAGGTCTGCGGGGAGCATGGTGTGCATTATGAAGCTGTTGAGAAATAAAAAGATCCGGTAAAAAACTTTTAAAAGCCTCTTTTTTTTGCTACACTGTTACCAGTAACAAAGAAAAGAGGTTTTTATGTTATATCAGATTACGGATGGTACCGTTTCGGCGGGCGGACATGTGATTTTGTCCCATGTGGATTTTGAGATAAAGGGAAATGAAAAAATTGCCCTGGTGGGGCGAAATGGCGCAGGAAAGACCACGCTTTTAAAGCTGATCGCAGGAGAGCTTTCCCTGGACCGGGATGACAGGCGCCAGGGAGCAGGTGTGACGAGTTCTCGCCGGCTGACCGTGGGGATGTTAAAGCAGGCTTTTTCGGACCGGGAACAGACCGTGGAGGAGATTCTTCTGGCGGCATGCCCGTTTCGCGATACTTTTGCACGGGAACGGTTTGAATATGAGCAGGAGTATGACCGGATTTTTACCGGCTTTGGCTTTGCAAGGGCTGACAAGCACAAAAAGATCGGCGATTTTTCCGGAGGTGAGCAGACGAAGATCGCGCTGATCCGCCTGCTTCTGGAAAAGCCGGATATTTTACTGTTAGATGAGCCGACCAATCATCTGGATATTGCCACGATCCAGTGGCTGGAGCAGTATCTGAAGCGGTATGAGCATGCAGTGGTGCTGGTGTCTCATGACCGTTTTTTTCTGGATCAGGTGGCAGAGACTGTGGTTGAGGTTTCTGACGGGAAGCTGACCCGGTATGCAGGCAATTACAGCCAGTACCGGGAAGAGAAGCAAAAGCGGATTGAACGACAGCGAAAGGCCTGGGAGCGTCAGCAGGAGGAGGCGGACCGCTTAAACGGCGTGATTGAGCGTTTTCGCCACAAGCCGACGAAAGCATCCTTTGCCCGGGCCAAGAAAAAGCAGCTGGAGCGTATGGAGCGGGTGGAAAAGCCGGTGGAGGATGATGTGCATCTGTTTACCGGCAACATTGAGCCGCTTATTCCGGGCAGCAAGTGGGTGTTTGAGGCAGAGCATTTGAAAATCGGCTATGACCGGGCACTTTTAGAGATTACCCTGCGGATCCGCCGAGGGCAGAAAATTGGCATTCTGGGGCCAAATGGAGCAGGAAAAAGTACCTTTTTGAAGACGGTGGCGGGGCTTTTGCAGCCGTTTCAGGAAAAGGATAAGTCTGTGGAGCGGCGGTGTGTGCTGGGAAACAACATTACCATCGGATATTTTGACCAGCACTCGGCAGAGATTCAGTCGGAAAAGTCCGTGGCAGAGCATTTTCATGACCTGTTCCCATCCATGACAGAGAAAGAGGTGCGGAATATTCTGGGGATGTATCTGTTCCCTGGAAAGCTGGCATCCCGGCGGGTGAGTGATTTATCCGGCGGTGAAAAAGCACGGCTGGTGCTGGCGGAACTTTTGCAAAGCCGCCCGAATTTTCTGGTGCTGGATGAGCCAACCAACCACATGGACGTGCAGGCGAAGGAAACGCTGGAATCGGCTTTCCAGGCCTATACCGGAACCATTCTCTTTGTGTCCCATGACCGGTATTTCATCCGTCAGGTAGCCCAGAGCGTGCTGATCTTTGAGGATGGAGGCCCCATGTATTACCCGTTCGGTTATGAGCATTACCTGGAGAAAAAGCAGAAGGCGGACGAATACGGAGAAGAGCTTTCAGCCCAGGTAAAGGCCGAGGACGCAGCACTTTTAGCAGGAATGCGGGCTGTGCCGAAGGCGGAACGCCACCGCCTTAAGGAGTTTTCCGTCGAGGAAGCCTATGCGGACTGGAAACTGCGGCTTGTGCAGGAAAAACTGGAGCCGGAGGAACTGGAGTATGGACGGCTTGAGGAAGAATATCAGGGGCTTTTGGATGAGTGGAAAATGTCAGAGGCGTACTGGATGACAGAACCCGCGGCGCGGATGACGGAAAAAACAGAGGCAGAGTCATCGGGAGAAAAGACCGCCGGAGGGACAGCCGGAATACCGGATGAGCCATCTGGCCTGCAGGAAGATGTGGCGGCCGCGAAAGCACGGCGCGACGAGGCGTGGGAGTGCTTTCACGCGCGGTGCATGGAATGGTATGAGGTGTATGAGGAAGTACACGGATATTCCGGCCTGGAGATCTAAGAAGATTTTAGACAGAACAGGCCGGATAGAAAAATTACTGGAGATTTCAGGAGGATAAATCATGGATGCAGAGAAGATACGCGCGCGCCTTTCGGGTTGTCAGAAGCTTCTGATTGGTCTGGGCGAGGAGTGGAAATGGAAACGCGGGGACGCTGCGCAGGAGGCGCGGCTGCGGGAAGCCTACGCGAATTTATATGAGCTGGTGAAGGATAAGGACTATTTTATCATCACGATGGCAACAGATGCCCTGATCTTTGAGACAGCGCTTGGAAGCCAGACGGAGACCGCCATAACGGAGGAAATTCACATGGAAGAGGTGTCTTGCCCGGCTGCCGATGAGCAGACTCAGGCAATGATGGACCGCCTTTTCCCGGTGAAGGAAAAACCAAAGGATAAGCGGGTGCAGCGCATCGTAGCGCCCTGCGGAAATGAAACGTGGAAACAGTGCTCTGCGGGATGTACGAAGGACATCTGGGAGCCGGATGAGATTCCGTCCGGCATCTGTCCGCATTGTGGCGCGCCGTTAACAGGAAACACCATTGAGGCGCATCCGTACATAGAGGAGGGCTATCTGCCCCAGTGGAACCGCTATACCCAGTGGCTGACCGGAACCTTCAACAAGGATCTGGTAATCCTGGAGCTGGGGGCTGGCTTTGCGAATCCGGGCGTGATCCGCTTCCCCTTTGAGAAGACCGCATTTTTTAACCAGGGCTCTTTCTTTTTGCGGATAAATAAGACCTTCCCGCAGACGACCCAGGAGCTTCATGAGCGGGCATGCGGTGTTCACCAAAATTCGGTAGACTGGATGCTGAAAAATGATTATAATGTAGAATAAAATCGAACTGATAACTAGCAACTGCATGGAGGAGACCGAATGATAGCGATTATTGACTACGATGCCGGAAATATACGAAGTGTGGAAAAGGCACTGACCGCCCTGGGCGAGCAGCCGGTTGTAACAAGAGACAAAGAAAACATTCTTGCGGCAGACAAGCTGATCCTGCCGGGGGTGGGTGCCTTTGGGGACGCCATGGAACGCCTGCGCCAGTATGGTCTGGTGGAGGTAATCCGGGAGGCGGTAAAGAAAGGTACTCCGCTTCTGGGAATCTGCCTGGGCCTGCAGCTTTTGTTTGAGCGAAGTGATGAGAGTGATGGCGTGGAGGGCCTTGGCATTTTGAAGGGCGAGATCTTAAAGATTCCGGACAGCCCGGGACTCAAGATTCCGCATATGGGCTGGAATTCCCTGGAAATCAAACCGGGAACCAGACTGTTTGCCGGAATTCCGAATGGGTCTTATGTGTACTTTGTGCATTCGTATTACTTAAAGGCAGAGGACACAGAAATCGTGGCAGCCACCACAGAATACAGCACCCACATTCATGCGGCGGTGGAGCAGGGTAATGTATTTGCCTGCCAGTTCCATCCGGAAAAGAGCAGTGAGGTGGGGCTTCAGATCCTGAAAAATTTCATCAGCCTGTAACGGACAGGGCAGTTTGTAGGAGGAACAGCATATGTTTACAAAGAGAATCATTCCCTGTCTGGATGTTCACAACGGACGGGTGGTAAAAGGTGTCAATTTCGTGAATCTGCGGGATGCCGGAGATCCGGTGGAGATTGCGGCAGCCTATGACAAGGCCGGCGCCGATGAACTGGTATTTCTGGACATTACTGCATCTTCTGATGCAAGGGAGACTGTGGTGGACATGGTACGCCGGGTGGCAGAGACCGTGTTTATCCCGTTTACGGTAGGTGGAGGCATCCGCACCGTGGAGGATTTCCGGCGGCTTCTTCGGGAGGGCGCGGATAAGATTTCCATCAATTCTTCCGCTATCAATACACCGCAGCTGATCAGTGACGCGGCAGACAAGTTCGGTCGCCAGTGTGTGGTGGTTGCCATTGATGCCAGACGCAGGGAAGACGGATCTGGCTGGAATGTATACAAAAATGGCGGACGTATTGATACTGGTCTGGACGCCGTGGAGTGGGCCATGAAGGCAGACTCTCTGGGTGCCGGTGAGATTTTGCTTACCAGCATGGACTGTGATGGAACCAAGGCCGGCTATGACAATGAGCTGACTTCCCTGATTGCAGAGAACGTGTCGATTCCGGTCATTGCATCCGGCGGCGCAGGAACGAAGGAGCATTTCTACGATGCACTGACCAAAGGAAAGGCGGACGCGGCGCTTGCGGCATCTTTGTTCCATTATAAGGAGCTGGAAATCCGGGATTTAAAGCAGTATCTGCGGGAGCGGGGCATTTCCGTGCGCCTGTGATTCAAAGCTGTGCCTGGCGCGAAATTCCGGTGTTTCCGGCAATGCAGGTCTGCATGGGAACGAAGCACTGGCAACGAAAGGAGAAGCTATGGGAGCCATTGCAAATGACTGGCTTGGCCCGTTAAGCGGGGAGTTTAAGAAGCCATATTATAAGAAACTGTACGAGACAGTGAAACACGAATACGAGACACGGCAGGTGTTCCCGGATCCGAACGACATTTTTAACGCGTTTGAATTTACACCATTGTCTGAGGTGAAGGTGGTGATTCTGGGACAGGATCCTTACCATAACGTGGGGCAGGCCCACGGGCTGTGCTTTTCCGTAAAACCGGATGTGGAGATCCCGCCGTCCCTGGTGAACATTTATCAGGAGCTGCACGATGATCTGGGCTGTTACATACCGAACAACGGATATCTGGTGAAATGGGCAAAGCAGGGCGTCATGATGCTGAATACTGTGCTGACCGTGCGGGCCCATGCGGCCAATTCCCATCACGGCATTGGCTGGGAGGAGTTTACCGACGCGGCCATTAAGATCTTAAACGAGCAGGACCGGCCGATGGTATTCATTCTCTGGGGCAGACCGGCCCAGATGAAAAAGTCCATGCTAAACAATCCGAAACACCTGATTCTGGAAGCACCGCATCCAAGCCCGCTTTCCGCGTACCGGGGCTTTTTTGGCAGCAGGCCGTTCAGTAAGACCAATGCCTTTTTAGAGGCGAACGGGCTGACACCGATTGACTGGCAGATTGAAAATGTGGTAAAATAATTCTTTGGATTGTTATAAATATGACAAGAAAGAAATGAGGCAGAGCTATGGATTTTATTGAATTTTTAAAGGTTCTGGTGCTGGGTATCGTGGAGGGCTTTACCGAATGGCTTCCCATCAGCAGCACCGGCCATATGATCTTGGTGGAGGAGATCATCCATTTAAACGTGACAGACGCGTTTATGTCCATGTTCCGGGTTGTAATCCAGCTGGGGGCGATCCTGGCGGTAGTTGTTTTGTACTTCCGGCGGCTGAATCCTTTTGATCCGGGAAAGACAAGGGCACAGAAGGTTGGAACGGTAAAGCTCTGGATGAAGATTGTGGTGGCCTGCATTCCGGCGGCAATTCTCGGACTTTTGCTGGATGACTGGATGGATGCCCATCTCTACAACGGATATGTGGTAGCGGCTACCCTGATCATCTACGGCGTACTTTTTATTGTGCTGGAGAATCACAACCAGTATACAGATTTCCCGATTCAGCGAACTGGCCAGATTTCTTATCAGACCGCATTTTTCATCGGCCTGTTCCAGGTGCTTTCCCTGGTGCCAGGTACCTCCCGTTCCGGTTCTACCATTCTGGGAGCCATGATCCTGGGCTGCTCCCGCAGTGCGGCTGCAGAGTTTTCCTTTTTCCTGGGAATCCTGGTCATGTTTGGCGCGAGCCTGTTAAAGCTGTTGAAGTTCGGGTTCCATTTTACCGGACTGGAGCTGTTTTATCTGATTGCCGGTATGGTGATCGCCTTTGTAGTATCGGTGTACTCCATCAAGTTCCTGATGGGTTACATCAGAAAAAATAACTTTAAGGTATTTGGTTATTACCGGATCGTGCTGGGCGTCATCGTGCTGTTCTATTTCGGAGTAACTGCGTTCCTTGGATAATGGAGGAATTGATGGAACGATTTGGACTACAGAGACCCCTTTCAAAAAACAAATGCTTTTTGATTTTGTCCCTGCTCCCGGTTTATTTTATTATAGCCGGATTGTTCATGCAGCCGGTAGATGAGATTTTTCATGGAATTGTGGAGATCATTCGGGAACCGGATTTTCTGATTACGGATTATTTTGTGATCGGCGGTGTCGGGGCGGCCTTTATCAATGCCGGTGTCCTGACGTTGATCTGTATTGGCATCATGTATGCGCTGGATATGAATTTTGACGGTCATACCGTTACATCCACCTGCCTGATGTTTGGATTTTCCCTGTTTGGAAAGAACCTGCTAAACATCTGGATGATTCTGGTGGGAGTGTTCCTTTATGCAAAGTATCATAAAACTACGGTAAAGCGTTACCTGTATGTGGGTTTTTACGGGACGAGCCTTTCTCCGATCGTGAGCCAGGTTATGCATATTGTGGATCTGCCGCTGCCACTGCGGTTTCTGCTGTGCGCGGCTACCGGCATTATCATCGGATTCGTGCTGCCACCGCTAAGTACCCATGTCCATTTTTCCCACAAAGGTTATTCCCTTTACAATGTGGGATTTGCAGGCGGCATCATCGCAACGGTGATCGTGTCTATCCTAAAGTCTTTTGGCGTTACCATTGAGTCCCGCCTGATCTGGTTTACCGGACAGAACCAGACCTTTATCATTCTGCTGTCCATCCTGTTCGGTGCCATGATCATTTATGGAATTGTGACGGACCCCATGGCGCTGGAGGATTACCGCAGTATCCTGCGCTCTTACGGTTTGGGCGGTACGGATTACTACAAGTCCGAGGGCGGTGCGGCGGTCATGATCAATATGGGCGTGAACGGCCTGGTTACCATGCTGTTTGTGGTCATGGTAGGCGCGGACTTAAACGGTCCGACCATCGGCGGAATCTTTACCGTGGTTGGCTTCAGTGCCACCGGTAAGCATTTAAGAAATATTCTTCCGGTCATGGCCGGAGTGCTCATTGCCAGTGAGGCAAAGAGCTGGAGCATTACCGATCCGTCCGCCATTCTGGCCCTTCTCCTTTCCACGACGCTGGCGCCGATTGCCGGTGAGTTTGGAATCATCGCGGGCTTGATCGCAGGTTTTTTACATTCTTCTGTAGCGCTGAACGTGGGAATTGTGTACGGAGGCATGAACCTCTACAATAACGGATTCGCTGGCGGCCTCGTGGCCATGTTCCTGGTACCGGTGATCCAGTCCATCTGCGACAGACGCGCAAGAGCAAGGGGCGGATTATCGCTGTAACACAATAAAAATTTAAATCATGTTCACGAAAGGTCCGAAGCAGGCCGGAACGGTAGCCCGCTGCGCAAAATAGAAGTGCTGTGTTCGGACGATGTGGCTGACAGCCGTTTGCGGATAGTCGGAC
>OCAS01000362.1_pt1 | contig 40148 bp, 38 predicted proteins | sample 1550751 | NCBI WGS metagenome assembly OCAS01 (sample SAMEA2580301, study PRJEB22360) | human gut metagenome | biome: human gut; feature: human-associated habitat; material: faeces | place: Denmark | collected 2008/2010
TTTGTAACTATTAACCAGTAGTCGTTCTTGACTACACCATTATTATACTAGGAGGTATTATATCTATGAAGTATTCTTATGAACAGTTATCACAACAAACCGCTCTTTTCCTACAATTGCTATCTGTGGAACGTAACCTATCAAACAGGACACTCAATGCCTACCACAGTGATTTACATTGTTTTATGCGCTGGTGTAGGAATTCACAGGTTGAAACATTAGACCAGAATACCATATTAAGCTATTTTCACTATTTGCAGACCACGTTAAGGCAAAAGGCCAGTTCCATCCAGCGAAAATATATTTCTATCCGGCAATTCTTTCATTATATAAACCAGGAAGGTCTTTCAACAGAACGCTTTTTCCGTTTCTCAACCAGGAAATTCCAGCTCCCCAAGAACCTTCCCCGTACCCTCACAACGGCTGAAATCCGACAACTTATATCAGTGGCCGATGCGCAGGTATATCAGCCGCAGTCTTCCTTTCATAAAATCCTAAACATACGGAATAGCGTGATATTAGAACTGCTCTTCTGCCTTGGCCTGCGCATCGGCGAAATCAGCGCACTTAATTTAGCACATTATGATTCGGAAGACAGAACCCTGCTCATACACGGCAAAGGCCGGAAAGAACGCCTGCTCTACATCTCATCCCCGGAAGTCCTACAAAAACTAAATAACTGGCTGGACATTCGTAATGAGCTCCGTCCTGTAACTGATGCTATATTCCTGAATAGATACGGTGGCCGATTATCAATCTACGGTATAGAAAATCTTTTTCAGAAATACAGGGACTTATCATCTATCAACCCCAACTCCACCCCACACTATTTAAGACATAGCTTTGCAACCCAGCTGCTTAATAATGGGGCCTCCATCCGGGATGTACAGGAACTCCTTGGACATGCAAGTATTGTAACTACACAAATTTATACAGAAGTATCCATTGACCGCAGACGGCAGGTACTTGAACGGTATAATGCTCGTAATTTTTTGTTTGATTGCAGAGAGTTGAAATAAAAATGTAAATTTATCCCTATCCTTTGGTGGTGGTATTGGCTGCTGAGGGGTGGGGAGTTTTTTGTTTGGTGCAAATAATAACAATTATTTGATGAATGTTGAAAGGATATTTAATCCTAAAAGCAGGAATAACTGGAGGGAGAAGATGATATTTATGGATCTGGTCAGAGAAGGGAAAGGATATAAAGACAGATTAGGCAGTAGCAGGATGAGCGGTCGATATATACCATGGATGGCGGGACCGTTTGATAACAAAAAAGGACAATGCGGGGAGAGATATCCGGGGTGGGGGAATTATTAGAAAACATTTTACAGTTACCTCTTCTCGGATTTTGTATGCCCGTTAGGCTGTTTCAGATTTATAAAGTATGCAGAATCTAAGGCGTTAGAAGAAAATCTTTTTAATGGGTCTACATTGATTGTCTTATAGGTAGTATTTCGGGGCAAATATTGATAAGAAGATGTTTGGACAGTAAGAGGAACTGGGCCGTAGGAATGTCCGACCTAAACTTTCAGTGGAATAAAAGTTGCGAAAAATTGGTCTTGCCCATATATACCCTCCGAAGGTATATATATGGGCAAGGCGGCAACTGTCAATTTACATGAAATTTAGTGTAAACCTACGGGAAAGATGATAGGCAACTGAAAATTTAACGTAGACCTATTGAAAGGAATATATTAGGAAATTAGCGGCCGCGGGCATAGGAAAGCATTATATCCACAGCGTTAAGAATTGATATGCACTGTGATAATAGAGAAAGAACTAAAAAGAAAGTAGAGGGCAATGCCATATGGTGGAGAGGAGAAAAAGAATATTATTTGTTGTCGAAGCCATGGGCGGCGGTGTATTTACATATATCGTTGATTTGGCAAATGAGCTTGTAAAAGAATTTGATATGTACATCGCCTATGGGATTCGGAAACAGACACCTAAGGATTATAAGCAATATTTTGATAATAGAATCAATTTAATTCAGGTTGAAAACTTTGAGCGTTCTATCAATCCGGCGAGGGATTTAAGAGCATTTTATGAAGTTAAAAATATAGCAAATAAGATAAAGCCGGACATTATCCATTTGCATTCCTCCAAAGCTGGTGTAATCGGGAGAGTTGCCTTTAATGGGTATAAAGTAGATAGGAAGGAGGTGCCATTATTCTACACACCACACGGCTATAGCTTCCTCATGAAAAATCACAGTGCATTAAAACGAACTGCCTATAGGCTTATTGAGAGTGCCTGCGGGAAACTTAATTGTACCACCATTAGCTGCAGCGCAGGTGAGCATCAGGAATCGCTGAAACTCAATAAGAGGGCGGTTTACATTAACAATGGAATTAACGTGGAGAAGCTGGTACAGACACTTGGCAAGATTAAAATAGGGAATCATCCGTTCACAGTGTTCACACTGGGGCGTATCTGCTACCAGAAAAATCCGGTGATGTTTAATCAAATTGCGGAAGCTATGCCGGATGTAAGATTTCTATGGATTGGTGATGGTGAGCTTCGAGAAGAACTGAAAAGTAAGAATATAGAAATTACTGGCTGGGCAGACAGAAAAACTGCGCTGACAAAAGCAATGTCGGCTGATGTGTTTTTACTTACCTCCCTGTGGGAAGGACTTCCGGTTAGTCTACTAGAAGCTATGTACATGAAAAAGCCTTGCGTGGTTTCGGATGTTATTGGAAATCATGATGTGATTGAGAATGGTAGAAACGGGTTTATTTGTGGTGATGTTCGGAAATTTATAGAAGCAATCCGTAGTATCCAGAGGGAAATGAGCGGTCAGAGCTTTGAAGATGAATTTGGATCAACTTCGATTTATCTGAAAGCAATAGTTAGAGGTAAAACTGAGAAGTTAATCGAAAGGGCATTTGAGGATATCATGAAAAAATATAATACAAAAGTGATGGCTATGGTATATAACGAAATTTATACCGGTATAGGTAGGGGGGGGGGGCAATTTTTCTCGTTTGGAGTAGGTTCCAATGTCGACACCCTGCTCCTAAATCTAAACTCGTTTGCGCACACTGTATATGAAAAGATGGTGGCGTAAATGGAGAGAATATTACATGTATCTAAGTATTATTATCCGTACGCAGGGGGAACTGAGCAGACAGCTAGAGATTGCGTTACATCGTTACAAGGTAAATATTTGCAAAAAGTTATTGCCTTTAATACTGAGAGGAATGATCAAGTTGATGTGACAGATGGCGTGGAGGTTTATAAATGCGGTTGCTTTGCGAAGGTTTCATCTCAATCAATTTCAAAATCATATAGAAGAATACTGAAAAGGATAATGAGGGAGTTTGCCCCAGACATTGTGGTGTTTCACTATCCAAACCCCTTTGTAGCCTCGATTCTTCTGGGGGTATTAAAGAAGCATAGGGCAAAATTACTGGTATATTGGCACTTGGATATCACACGACAGAGATTTTTGAAGCTATTCTTTGCACAGCAAAATAAACATCTTCTGGAACGGGCAAACAGGATTATAGCTACCTCACCCAACTATATTGAAGGAAGCCCATGGCTGAGAATAGCTCGCAACAAATGTGTTGTAGTACCTAGCTGTATCAATGTTAAGAGAATGCAGTTAAATGATGAGATACGAAGCCGAGCGAAAGAAATCAGACAAGAAAATCTTGGGAAGATTGTATGTGTAGCAGTTGGGAGACATACAGAATATAAAGGCTTCAAGTACTTGATAGAAGCGAGCAAACTTCTTCACGAAAATTTCAGAATCTACATAACAGGTACGGGAGAGCTAACAGAAGATTTACATAGAGAAGCAGCAGGAGACCATAAGGTAGTATTTACTGGAAAAGTGGATGATGAAGAGTTAAAAGCGTTGATTTATGCTTCTGATATTTTCTGTTTTCCTTCCATTACAAAGAACGAAGCGTTTGGATTAGCCCTAGCAGAGGCTATGTACTACGAAAAACCTGCGATTACATTTACGATTCCGGGTAGTGGGGTGAACTATGTAAACCTTAATGATGAAACGGGTATCGAGGTCGACAATCGGAATGTCAAGAAGTACGCAGAGGCAATTGAAAAACTTGCAGAAGATAAAAACTTGCGAAAGAAGTATGGAGAAGCAGGGAGAATGCGTGTTATGAATAACTTCTTGTCGACACAGTACAGTGAAAATATTAGAAATCTTGTAAAAGAAATGATAACGGAGTAAACACTTATGATTATTACAAAAACGCCTTTCCGTATGTCCTTTTTCGGCGGCGGAACAGATATGGAGAATTATTTCAGAGAGAATGGTGGTGCAGTCCTGTCAACCACATTCGACAAGTATTGTTATGTGAATGTGCGGCATCTTCCGCGTTTCTTTGATTATTCTACAGAGCTGTCTTATTCTAAGACGGAGCGTGTGGCTGATGTAGAGAATATTCAGCACCCAGCAATTCGCAATGCTATGAAACTGTTGGATATGCATGAGATACGTCTTACATATGAAGCCGATCTTCCAGCACGTTCTGGTCTTGGCACAAGCAGCTCTTTTGCTGTCGGTATGCTGAACGCTTTCTATGCTTTGAAGGGAAAGTACGCTGATAAAAAGAAGCTAGCAGATGAAGCAATATATTTGGAGCGTATCCTTTGTAATGAGGCGGGAGGATGGCAGGATCAGATTGCAGCATCTTTTGGCGGATTTAACCGTATTAATTTCGATGCTGATGGTTATGAAGTTCTTCCTGTGATTATCAGTCCGGAGAGAAAGAAACAGCTAAATGAAAATCTGATGATGTTTTTTACTGGATTTACACGCTTTTCTTCGGATGTACAGAAAGCCAATAATATTACAGCATCCGATAAAAAAGCACAGCTAAAAGAAATGTATGTGCTCGTGGATAATGCAGAAAGAGTCTTGACAGAAAAAGAACGTAGCTTGGATGATTTTGGCTATTTACTTGACCATACATGGAAATTGAAACGGCAGATCGGAAGTGCTATTTCCACCAACAGCATTGATGCACTTTATCAGAAGGGTATTAAAGCTGGGGCTCTTGGGGGCAAACTGTTGGGAGCCGGCGGCGGGGGATTCCTTGTGTTCTATGTGCAACCTGAGAAGCAAGAAGCAGTCCATTGGGCGATGAAGGATTTAATGTATATCCCGTTCCAGTTTGAAAATGGCGGAACAAGGATAATTCACTATACGCCGGAGACATATGAGCCGAGGGTGTAAACGATGGTTCGGCATCTGACTCTAAGCATATCGTAGGGGAGCTGAAGAAGCGTTTCAAAATTCTCCGTTCAGTGAGTCATGAGTTCGCAGAAAATTTGAAAGAGGCTAATCTTGTTCGCGGAGCAGAGCTCTCTAAAAACTTAGAGTGTTCTCTGATGGCGATACTGCTTGTGGCTTATGAGGCATTGACGATTGCTTACATTAACGATGTGGATGGGGAGTGTCTGTGAAGCAACTCTTCGGGTATGTACGAAAAGGGGATGTGTTCCTCGGCATCTCAACTTCAGAAAACAGCAAAAACAATATAAACGCTACGGTAGTAGCACGCGCTTGGGAATAAAAAATAATTGGATTAGCAGGGAAAACTAGCGGTGAGCTTGCGATAGTCGCAGATGTGGCTGTTAAAGCACCAGAGACAGAAAGTTACATGATTCTGGAGTTACATCTGCCTATATATCACTGTTGGTGCCTGATGCTGGAGACTACTTTTTGGAAAGTAATTATCTACGGAAGCAGGAAAATTATACGATGAAATTATATATAAACGGTCGGTTTTTAACACAAAGAATAACAGGCGTTCAGCGGTACGCTATTGAGATTGTAAAATGTCTTGATGAGCTTTTAGATGAAAAAGATGATGTGACGATACTCATACCACCGGAAGTTCAAGTTAATTTTCTTGAATTAAAAAGAATAAAGCAGAAAACCGTAGGAAAGTTTACAGGACATCTATGGATTCAGATAAGCCTGCCTCTATTTGTAACGAAAAATGGTGGTGAACTATTGAGTCTTTCGGGTACAGCCCCGATTTTCTTACCTGGCTTTTGGACGGTTCATGATATAACATTTATCAGACAGCCGGAGTCATTCGACTGGAAATTTCGTGCAGTGTATAGGATGGCTTTATGTTTAGGCCTTAAAAGATGCAAGAAAATTTTTACTGTATCAGAGTTTTCTAAAAATGAAATAGTAATATATTTTAATATTCCGGAAGATAGAATTCAGGTGGCTTATTCATCGGCAAACTATTTGCTCGATACAGAATATCAGACAATAGATGTTTCTAAATTTGGTGTTGAGCCCCAAGAATATTACTTGAGTGTAAGTAGTCGAAATCTACATAAAAATCAGAATTTCATTGTGAAGTTGGCCCGTAAATATCCGGAGAAAAAATTTGTTATTGTGGGTGGTCAGCATAAGTCGTTTAATTCTGTTACGGAAAATGATACAGCCAATCTTATTTATACAGGATATGTGAGCGATGATGAATTGGCAAGCCTATATAAATTTTCTAAGGGTTTTATTTTCCCATCTATTTACGAAGGATTTGGGTTACCTCCACTTGAGGCTATTGTGCAGGAGTGCAGATTCGTGGCTTTGTCAGACATATCAGTATTCAGAGAAATATATGACCAAGCATATTTCTTTGATCCTAATGATGTCGAAAGCTTTTCTTTTGAAAAGTTTAATGAAATAGATATCACTGAAAAAGAAAGAAAGCAGTATATAGAAAAGTATTCATTTAGCGTGGCGGCAAAGATATACAAAAACGCCGTGGAATCAAGTCGTAAGTAACTTTGAAGCATTAATTTTAATAGCTGGTTTAACTTACTTATGCGAAGGGAATTGACTAATTTAAGAAAAGGAATGAAATCAATGTTTGTAGTGGTTTTTATCGCTGTTTTTGGATCGAGTATCATCGGAGCGACCTTATTTGGAGTTTCTTTAAATAAATTGGTGCTGGTTCCGCTTGAAATATATTTGTTATTTCAAAACGGTAGAAATTTAAGATTTCAAGTTGGCGGGCGACAAAAGAAATTAATTAGTTGGTATATTGTCGCATGCTTAGGAAGTTTGTCTGGGATTCTTTTTTCCGTGATTTATAATACGAAAGTTACAGATGAATTGATTCAACGGGCAGGGTTGCAAATATTTTCATATCTTTTTCTACTGCTTCCAGTAGCCTTGATGCTATGGAATTCTAGGCAGGAATATGAGTACGCTGCTTGCTTTAGAAAAGCTCTCATTTGGACAGCGAGAATACAGACATTGTGGGGAATTGCACAGTTTGCTCTTATGCAAACAATCAGGTTTGATTTAAATAGCATTGTTTTAGGAGGAGTATTCGGAGGCGACTGGACCAGATATTCCAATATAGCGAATTCTTCAGTGGGCGTAGTTATGCGAGTTACTGGAATCAATAGAGATGCGGCCTTTTTGGGACTATTATTGTTAATAGGTTTTATTTTGGAGACAAAGCCTATTCATAAATTTCTATATGTTGTATGTGCTTTACTTGCATTGTCTAGAGTTGCTTTAGTTAGTATTGTATTTATTGTGTTATATCAACTGTTTATAAAACTAAAATCACGGACAATAAATAATAAGGCTCTAAAGAAGTCTGCTAAATATGGAGCAGTGGTCATAATTTTAATTATCGTATTTGTTAGGATTTACTGGCAATCTCCTGCTTTGCAGCAACAGATTATACGTGTACTTGAACGATTTTCAACAGTTATAACTGGAGAGGATGGAACAAATCGACATATTGGTTACCCTATTGCCGTAGTTCAGCTAGAACTGTTTAATATTCCGCTTATACAGAAATTTGTAGGAGTTGGCAATCAATGCGGCGGAATACTTATGTCTTACTACAGCAATGCTATTCAATGGCTGGGATTAGCATCATCTATGTTGAAATTAAACTATGTGTGGACAGTTGAGTCTGATATTGCAAGTGTATTTTTAGAGACGGGAATAATTGGCGGAATATTGTATTACAGTTTCTTTTACAAGTGTTTTCGTGCAGCTGGGATAGATACCAAAAAGAGAAGCCTTGTTTTAGGATTAGCTGTTTTTGGAGTAATGTACAATATGGCGGGAGGATCCTTTATTCAGCTTGTTTACATAAGCTTATTTGCAACAGACTATGTGCTGACTGAAGATACTAAGGTGAGTATAAATGGAGCCAAAAGAAATAAATATAAAAGAAAGCTTGTATATAATTCTGGTGAATTACTGCAATCCGAACATTACAGTTGATTGCATTATGAGCCTTCAAAAAGCAGGCATGCGACTATCACATATCATTGTTGTTGACAATAAATCGCCTGATGATAGTCTGAACGTTTTGAAAAGGATTAAAGGAATTGTAATAATTGCTTCTGAACTGAATGGTGGTTTTTCATATGGAAATAATCTGGGAATAAGGTATGCAATGGAACAAAATTGCTCAAGCGTTATTCTTCTGAATAATGATACAGTTGTTGCAGAAGATTTCTTTGAAAAAATTTTTGAAGGCGATGACGGCAGTGTGAATGTTCCGAAGATTTATTATTACACTAATCCAGATATTTTATGGTATGCAGGTGGGAAGATTGATTATAAAAGAGGGCGACAGGTACACTTTGGAGAAAATTTAAAGGATAGCGCTGAATTCTCTTCAGAAAAAAACATAGATTATGCGACTGGATGTTGCATGATGATTCCCCGTTCAGTACTTGATAAAGCTGGTCTTTTGGATGAGCAATATTTTATGTACTGGGAGGATATGGACTATTCTCTTCGCCTGAAGGAGGCTGGAGTAAGTATTCGTTATCTTCCGAATGCCAAAGTTTGGCACAAGGTAGGGATGAGTGGCGGCAGTCAATCGAGGATGGCTATATACTATAGCAATCGAAACAGGTTCTTTTTAATGAAAAAGTACAGGTTTGGTTCAACTGCATGGTTATATACAGTGATAACGAGATTTATTAAGTATATTCAAAGTCTTATTCATGGAAATAATGACCGAGTAATAATAAGAGCTTGGTGCGATTATAGAAAAGGGATTATGGGTAAAGTTGATATCTAACAAATGGGAGTGTGAATAGATGAAGAAAGTTGTAATTTATGGATATTATGGACAAAAGAATACAGGTGATGACTATATAATGCTTTCTGTAATCAACAGTGCATTAAAATCAAGAGTTTGTGATATTTATGTTATTGTAAAAGAAATTTGTTTTGCTAATTATTCATTCCCGAAGAATGTCCACTTTCTGGCACTTAGCAGGAACAAACTAATACGACAATTGCAGATTACGTTTCACGCGTGCAAATGTAATAAATTCATCATGGGGAGGGGGGGGGTATATGGCCAAACGATTCAGTTGGAAAGGTATTATGCAATTACCTGTGGGTGACTTTATCCAGTTTTTTTGGAACAAGAGTTGTTTTGTATGGAATTGAGGTTACAGAAATTAGAAATAATATAAGCAGAAAACTGTGGAGAAAACTTCTAAAGAAAGTTGATTGGGTTACTACCAGGACACAAAACAGTCAAAAAATTCTTTTGAGTATCACGAATGAAAGAGAGGTTTTGTTTTTTCCGGATATTACATTTGCCTTGAGAGATTTGGACTTGAATAAATATCTTAAGAGAATTAAAACACCTGAGATTTATGAGGATTTTATATTGTGGGCGCTTGCAGATAGAGAAAACTTAATGTCAGAGGCGTTAAGGGGCGAAGAGAAGCTTATTTCGTGGCTGAACGGTTAATATTTTCGCTTTTGAAATTACTTTGAATCAAAAATATCGGTTGATGCTTTGAACACAACACACTTTGATATGGGGCTTGTAAGGAAGCTGTGAGAGAAAATGAATTTAGATAATAGTTTTAATGCTATGGTGACTGGAATCAATGGTCATTCAATGACAATAGGAATACTTGGTGCACCTATTAACAATGGAAACATGGGATGCCTTGCGTTGACGTATTCCCTTCTTGCTATGCTTGAGGAGATTGCCAACGATTTAGGCACAGTGTTTACCTATTACAATTTTGAGGGTGTTGAGGACCCGACCAAGACGCACATATTGTGCCGGAATCTAGGAATTGAAGAAGAACGAGTTAAAAGCTTTAATATATATCCGGTGGAGAGCTTTTTGGGATTATGCCATCGACCACACAAAGTCTTTGCTACTTTCTCAGCATTGAAGGAATGCGATTTGTTCATTGATTTGACACAGGGAGATTCGTTTGCTGATATTTATGGAGATTCAGTATTTAATAAAAATGCTAACGGAAAGCTTCTTGTAGAGAAAGTGTTGAAGAAGCCGCTTATCTTAGGCCCGCAGACATACGGACCCTATCAAAATAAAAAAAATAAAGAAAAGGCGAAAAGGGCTATTGATAAAGCAGCCTTGGTTATTGCGAGGGATGAGGCATCGATGCAATATGTTAAGTACTTTACAGATAAAGAAGTGTATACAACTACTGACTTGGCATTCATATTACCTTATAAAAGTGGTGGCTTGAATCGTTCCACTACAGTAGAACACGCCACCACATCGGAACATTTCAATATAGCGGTCGGTGTTAATGTATCTGGGTTGCTTTCTAAAAACAAGCTGGAGACAACTCCAACGGAATTCCACTTAAAAACAGATTATGATGCTTATATAGAAGCACTACTGTCTTGGCTTATAAATGCTGATTATAATGTGAGCATTATACCACACGTTGTCGCTGATTATGAATACGGCAGACTTATTGCTGAAAAATTCCCAAGAGTGAAGTTGGTGGAAATGTATCAGAACCCGATGGATATAAAAAGTAAGATTTCTGAATTTGATATTTTTATCGGAGCGCGAATGCATGCAACAATAGGAGCTTTCTCATCTGGTGTGGCAACTATTCCGACCGCATATTCCAGAAAGTTCAATGGTCTATATGAGAGCGTAGAGTATCCATATATTGTAGATTTATTAAACTCATCAACAGAAGAGAATTTGGAAATGACGAAAATGTATATCAAGGATTATGTGAAGTTGAAGGTGGCTGCTGAGAAAAGCATGGATTATATCAATCTTTTGGAAAGGCAAACAATTTCTCTTTTGAAAGAACAGATTATAAAATGCTGAATGTTCAATAAATCCGTGAGCGTAGAATGCTGAACAGAAGTTAGAATATACTAGTACGAGGAATGAATCATTATGATTGATAACAAAAAAAATATTGAGATAGTAGTAAATTGTTTAAAGAGACATGGAATTCGTCATGTTGTTATTAGCCCTGGTGGAACAAATATTACTTTTGTAAAGGCAGTTCAGGATGATACTTATTTTCGTTGTTACTCTGTTGTCGATGAGCGGAGCGCAATGTATTTTGCGATAGGCATCTATCTCCAAACGGGGGAATTTGTTGCTACATCATGTACCAGCGCACAGGCTACGAGAAATTATCTTCCTGGGCTTACAGAGGCGTTTTATAAGAATGTTCCGATTTTAGCCATAACTATGTCGAAGCATCCTCGATTCACCTATCAAGAGTATATGCAGGCACCAGATCAATGTTCATTGCCAAAGGATTGTGTTAAAGCCTCTTATTCATTACCGGTGATTTCGGAGAAAGATGATATTCTCCACAGCATTAGAGTTGCAAATGAGGCAATTCTTGAACTTAGTCATCATGGAACAGGTCCTGTTCAATTATGTATACCGTGGCTTGATTTTCCGCTTGGAGAGTTCAAACCTCAGGAGCGGACAGTGTTAAGATATGAAGTCGGGCATGAGTGGAATATAAGCTTACGTGATAAGAAAGTTTTGCTTGTTGTAGGCGAGCGTCGTCCTTTAAAAAATGATGAAAAAGAAGCCATAGAATTATTTTGCGAAAATTGTAATTGTGCGGTTTATGTAAATCATCTATCGAATTTTAGAGGGAAATATTCATTTGAAGGAAATCTTTTATTTTCGACCATATCACGTGGTGATTTTAAGAAAGATTTGAAGCCTGATGTTATTATTTCTATAGGAGGTCAAACGGGTGACTACCCACTTTACGGAATTCTCTCAGAACTGGACTTAGGGGACACGGAGCACTGGAGAGTGTCGCGTGACGGGAATGTCATAGACACATATGATAAACTAACAAAAATATTTGAATGCTCGGAGAAATATTTCTTTTCTAAATTTTCTTCTACAGACGAGGTTAAACATACATATTATGAGACCATTATGAGCTGTTCACAGTTTGACAGAAATATAGAAATTCCGTTTTCAAATGCATACGCAGCACGTTCATTAACTCGGATTATTCCACATAATAGTAATGTTCAATTTTCTATTTTGAATAGCCTACGCAATTGGAATTTGTTTGAATTTAAAAATGAGGTCAAGTGCTTTTCAAATGTGGGGGCTTTTGGCATTGATGGAGGGATGTCTACTCTTATTGGGCAAAGTATGGTTTCTGATGATCTGTGTTTTATGATAATAGGGGATCTTGCATTTTTATATGATATAAATTCGCTTAGCATACGCGGTCTAAAAAATAATATTAGAATACTACTTGTTAATAATGACGGTGGTGTAGAGTTTAAACTGGGTATTGTTGATAACAAAAGTATCGACAAATATATAGCAGCCGGTGGGCATTTTAAAAACGCTAAAGGTTGGGCTGAAACGTGTGGATTTAGATATATATGTGCTAAGAGTAAGAAGGAGTTTGATGATTTAAAGGAGGAGTTTGTGGTAGACGGTGAGCAACCCATCCTTTTTGAACTCTTTGTTTCAGATGTTAATGACGCAACTGCATATAGTAAATTAATTAAGGCCAATAAAGATACTTCAACAGCTGATGCTCTAAAGGATGGAATTAAATTATCGGTTAAAAAATTTCTAGTCAAAGGAAGGTAACTTGACATTATGATTTGAATTTTTCTGTTGCTTAACAAGCAAAATTAGAATGCATAATAAAATCTGAGGAAGGATTTTTTATGACAAAAAATAAGATAAAAGGATTGTAAAATAAATATCCCAGCCTGTCGGTCCAGGTTAAAGCCTCATTTTGGTTTCTGATCTGTGGGTTTCTTCAAAAAGGTGTATCGATTATTACAACGCCAATATTTACGCGTCTTTTGTCAACAGCGGAATATGGGCAGTATAGCGTATTCAATTCCTGGCTGGGAATTGTGTCGGTTTTTGTCACTTTGCAGCTTTATTCTGGTGCTTTTACTCAAGGCATGGTTAAATTTGAAAATAAAAAGATGAAATATGCATCTTCGATCCAGGGACTGTGTCTAACGCTTGTTGTTTGCTGGACGATAATATACCTTCTGTTTCATGAGTTTTGGAATAATCTTTTCGAATTAACTATAGTTCAGATGCTCGCCATGCTGGTTTTGATTTGGTCAACATCAGTTTTTAACTTTTGGTCAGTCGAGCAAAGAGTAGATTTAAGATATCATACGCTAGTGACAATTACTATTGTTTCAACACTAGCCAAACCTTTCGTTGGGATTATCTTTGTAATCCTTGCCGAGGACAAAGTCACAGCCAGAATTCTAGGGTTAGCCCTTGTTGAGCTTGTTTGTTATACCTGGATGTTCTTCTCACAGATGCATCGAGGGAAGACCTACTTTGATAGGAGTTTTTGGAAACATGCACTTTTGTTTAATCTTCCATTGCTTCCTCACTATTTATCTATGGTGGTTTTAAATAGTTCGGATAGAATTATGATTAATAATATGGTCGGCTCTAATGAAGCGGGAATATATAGTTTGGCTTATTCTATTTCACAAATTATGACTGTGCTAAATACTGCACTTTTGCAAACTATAGAGCCGTGGATGTATAAAAAAATCAAAGCCAATCGCATGGAAGATCTGTCTGGTGTAGCCTATCCGGCAGTTATCGGCGTATCTGCAGTGAATATTCTTTTGATTGCCTTTGCTCCAGAAGCTATTGCACTTTTTGCTCCGCCTGCCTATTATGATGCAATTTGGGTCATTCCGCCTGTGGCAATGAGTGTATACTTTATGTTTGCATATAGCTTTTTTGCAGTGTTTGAATTTTACTATGAAAAAACAAAGTATATTGCTATCGCAACTGTATCAGGGGCGGTTCTCAATATTGTTTTAAATTACATCTTTATAAAATTATTTGGGTATTGTGCTGCCGGATATACAACTCTGGCTTGCTTTATTATTTTTGCAGTGTATCATTTCCACTTTATGAGAAAGATATGTAAGAAAGAAATGGGAGAAGTATTTCCGTATAGTACTAGAATACTGCTTATTATAACCGGAATCTTTATGGTACTTGGATTTGCACTCCTGTTTACTTATTATAATGTTTTTGTACGATATGTCTTTATTGTATTGCTCTTCATAGTGGTCATTATTAAGCGTAAAACTATTCTCAAAATGGCGAAGAAAATACTAGATATAAGACATTCCGCAGAGTGAGTTTTATCTCGAATTGTTGAGGATGTTACATTTTAATTTTCATTAAGGGGGACATATGAGCCTAAAATCAAATGTAAAGAATACATTAAAACTTTTACGAAGTAAGAAAATGGTACCTATCCCACAGCCTGTCAATGTACAGAAGCTGCTTGCTGGAAAGATTGCGTTAATCACAGGAGGCAGTGGCGGGATTGGTTTTGCAATGGCAAAAGCGTTCCTCGACAGTGGATGCAAGGTAATCATTGCAGGAACGAATGAGAAGAAGCTATGGAATTGCTGTGAGAAGCTGATGACAGAATGCTCAGACTTATCGGCAGAGTGCATGGAGAATTCGTACGCGGGAAGTATGATAGGGAGGGGGGGGTATGCGCGTACATCGTACTCAATGTGCTTGATGTAAAATCAATGCCTGACAAAGTACGATGTGCGGCTGCAAAATTTCCAGAAAACAGAATTGACATCCTTGTAAATTCCGCTGGTCTCAATGGTCGAGCAAATTTTGAGCGTATGACCGAGGAAGAATATGACAATGTAATGGATGTCAATGCCAAGGGGACGTACTTCATGAGTCAGGCGGTTAGCCAATTCATGATAGAGAAAAAGATAAAGGGACACATTCTTAATGTTGCTTCCTCTTCTGCCTTACGACCGGCCAGTACGCCATATTGTATGAGTAAATGGGCAGTACGAGGCATGACGGTTGGCTTTGCCGACATCCTCCTTCCATATGGGATTGTGGTGAACGCCATTGCACCTGGGCCGGTGGCCACTCCTATGCTTGGAAAACAAGATGACGATTCAATCGATAATCCAGATATGGTAGGTGGGCGGTATGCTATGCCTAGTGAGATTGCCTCACTTGCTGTGTTCATGGTCAGCGATATGGGCAATCTGATTGTCGGAGATACCTATTACATGACGGGTGGAAGTGGCCTTATTACGTTGCATCATTAAAATGTCGTTGTATCGCTAATCGGGTAAAACCACGCAGTTGTTTTTCTCTATCGATTCTTCACGAACAAAGGAATTGCTATCTGCTTTTCCTTCACTAATATCACAGAGGAGAAGAATAATGCAAGTTTTACTACTTGGAGGAACCGGAGCAATGGGAGTATCGCTAAAGGATATTCTGGCGGAGCGCGGAGATCAGGTGTATCTTACATCCCGCAGTAATCACAAGGATGATAGAAACATTCATTATATAAAAGGAGATGCTCACGATGATGCGTTTATGACTGAAATCCTGAAAGATGGATACGATGCCATTGTCGACTTTATGATATACGGCTCCGGGGAGTTTGAAAAGAAAGCATCGAGGCTGCTTAATTCTACGGATCAATATATCTTTACCAGCTCGAGCCGTGTATATGCAGATTCTAAGACATGGATAACAGAAAAATCTCCTAGGTTGTTAGATGTGTGCAAGGATGAGGATTACCTTAGAACCGATGAGTATGCACTTGCTAAAGCGAGAGAAGAAAACATTATTATTGAATGTGGAAAAAGGAACTGGACAATTATCCGCCCATATATTACATATAATACAGAACGAATTCAGTTGGGCGGATTTGAAAAGGATATCTGGCTCAGGAGAGCGTTGGGAGGTCGTAGTATTCCACTTCCAAAAGATGTGGCAAATTGTCAGACAACATTGACTTATGGCGGTGATGTTGCTGCTGCGATTGCTGCACTTATAAGAAATGAGAGGGCTTATGGAGAGGTGTTTAATCTGACAGGGACAGAACATATGATATGGTCTGATGTTGCCAAGATTTATCTTGATGTAATTAAGCAAACAAACAACTTTATTCCAGAAATATATATGCCTGAAAGTAGTGTAGAGCTTTGTCAAAAGGCCGGTAATGGGTATCAAATAATATATGACAGATTATATAATCGAGTTTTTGATAATGCTAAATTGCAGGCAGCGTGCGGTGGAAATTTGACTTTTTGTTCCATAAGGGAAGGTCTGACGAAATGTGTTACCGAATTTATTGAGAAGCCAAAATGGAGAGAAGATTCTCCTAGGGTAGAGGCCCACTTGAATAGAACCTTTAAAGAAGGATTACATATGGATTGCTTTATGAATAAAAAATCTCTGATTAAATATTTAGGATGGTATTATATACCGGGAGTTATGAATACCATCAGAAACCTGAAATGTGCACATTAGCAAGGAATTCTGAACGTGGCTATCCATCCGATAAATCAGAAGCGGAGTTAGTTTGGATAAGTAGATGGTTTCTCTAACATAATATATGGAATAGTTGAGATTTTGTAAAAAAGAGGGAAGTTGAATATTACGGTGTGGCGGAGCCGCCAGTCCGGTGTGACGAGAGCCACCTGTTTTCGTTACTTAGATTGTGCGGAATCCAGACCATATACTTCCCTCATCGAGAGATATTTGGTCGGATTAATGCTTTCAATATCGATTTTGTATGAATCGTAGGATGTATGGAGACAGTTTCAATGTTTGTGTAAACTCAAAAAACTGAAATAAGATAAGTTGATAGTTACGAAGGGCAAAGCCATCTTTCTGGGCCTTGCCCTTTGTTTGTATTATAATACGGATTCTGGGTATGTCAAGCGGGGCTGCCCAGGCAACCCGCCAGCCGCCCTACACTGCTTATAATCAGGACAACCGTTCTTCAAAAAATATTTCCAGTTGGGAATGGATCTGCCCACAATCCTGACGGTGACCCGTCCATTTCTTCGTGATATCCATCATTGCAAGATACAGCATTTTTAATAGGCTGTCATCGGATGGGAATACCGTCTTCGATTTGGTCACTTTTCTCAGCTGACGGTTAAATCCTTCCATGGTATTTGTCGTATAGATCAGGCGTCTGACTGCCTCTGGATACTTAATATAGGTGGATAGATTTGCCCAGTTATCACGCCAGGACTTGGCGATTTTAGGATATTTCCCACTCCATTTTTCATCAAAACTGTCCAGTTCCGATAAGGCGGTTTCCTCAGGCGATGCCGCATACACTTTTTTTAAATCAGCCATCCGTGGTTTAATCTCTTTGTAGGAGACAAAACGGGTGGTGTTGCGGATCTATTGGATGATGCACTGCTGGATTTCTGTCTGGGGATAAACGGCTTCTATCGCCTGCGGGAAACCAGAAAGCCCATCGACACATGCAATCAGGATATCCTCCATACCCTGGTTCTTTAATCCGTTCCGGATGGAAAGCCAGAACTTCGCGCTTTCATTCTGCCCTACATACATACCCAGGACATCCTTCCTACCAGACATATCACTCCCTATGGCGGTATACACGGCCTGCTTTACGATACGTCCCTCGCTACGTACATGGAAGTGGACGGCATCCAGGAACACCACTGCGTAAATCTCTTCCAATGGCCGTTCCTGCCATTCCTTTACGATAGGCAGGATCTTGTCCGTGATACGGCTGATGGTACTGTCTGAGATATCAATGTCGTATAGTTCCCGTATATGGCTCCCGATATCATTGGTGGTCATGCCCTTGGCGTACATGGAGAGGATCTTTTCCTCCATGCCCTGGGTGACGGTATCCTGATATTTTTTGACCACCTGAGGTTCGTATTCCCCTTTTCTGTCCCGTGGGATATCAATCCCCATATCTCCGTAGCTGGTATGCATGATTTTCTGGGAATGTCCGTTTCTGCTGTTGTCTGTTTCTTTGTTGCGGTAATCATATCTGGAGTATCCAAGTTCCTCATTCATTTCCTCATCGAGGGCACCTTCCAATATGACACTCATCATATCCCGCATAATCGCATTGACATCTGTACCATCTTTGATTTTGACATTGTTCTGCTTCAAGTAACCGCTCATGAGTTCCCGCATTGCCGCTTTCTGTGGTGTGTCATTTTTCCTTGCCATAATAAACCCTCCAAACTGAGTAATTCTATCTTACATCAGTTTAGAGGTTTACACAATCTTTGGGATACTCCCGATAATCCGGACAGGTGGCTCTAGCTACACCGAGCTAGTGGCCCCATCGCACCATAATATTCACTATTGGCTTATCTCACTTCAGTTTTTTATGTCTATACAAACTTTGAATCAGTCTCCAATAGAACTAAAGTCGACAATTCTCTTACTTAATAAACCACAATCTTGCTATCTTGTATTTCCATTCTGGTTCCATAAACGGAACTTAATCCCTTTAAGCGATTAAAAATTTCTTTACTAACTTTTTCCCCTGCTAGATTTGGATATCCCTTTATCCCTTTATTACCATTAAAATTAAGTTCAATCGGATAACAACATATTTCCACCTTTTGATCTAGAACACTTATCATAGGAATAATTGATCGGAAGTTCATAAAATCGTATTCCAAACCAACCGTCCCGTTTTTAGTACAGCTCATTTTGATTTCTTTCAGTGACTGACTAACATCATATCCGTATCGCTCATAATAGTCATAAGGAGCCGCCAAAAGTTCTTCATCTGCAAATATAAAATTCCCCAGAGAATAAAAAATTGGACAGCCTTTATACAATTCTATAGCTTTCAATTGATGTGTTCCGGTTCCAATAACCGCTGTTGCACCTGCATCAATACATTTGTGAGCAAACTCCTCAAGATAATAATCTGGCGTATCATCAGTTTCTCCTTTAATATCATGGGAATGAATACACACGATAGCATAGTCATGATTCTTTACACTCTCCCTGATATTCTTTAAAATCCGCTCCAAATCCATTTTATTGCATTGACTGTTTTTTCTATCTTCAAATCCCTCAACAAATTGAAGTCTGCCCAAACGGTGAATCTCGTGTGGAAGCCGATGGATTCCCATCCGAACCGCTTTCAGAAATCTGGCATTTAAACAGGTGGCACTAGCAATTTCATCAATAACTTTTAAATGTTCCGGGGTTACCATGAATTCTTCCGAATGCCTCAGCATATTGACACCTGGACGCGCTGAAACAGTTGGGCTTGCATAACCAGCTCGTGCAGCATCATCGCAGGATGCTGTACAGGAAATAATTGCTACACGTTCTCCGTTTTTGGATATTACAGCTGGTCTATTAGCCTCCTCAAGCCCCAATCCCGCTCCACTTGTGTGAAATCCTCGTTTTTCCAATTCTTTAAGTGTATCACGTAACCCATCATAGGAATAATCCATCGTGTGATTATTAGCAAAACCGTAATACTCGAAACCATATTTTGATAAATCATCCAGTCTTGCCGAAGGAGCTTTTAGCCATATTCCTCCGCAATAAGTAGAGGCAAATGGATTCCCATCGCTTATTACCATTTCTAAATTTGTTCCTCTTACATCCGCCTGCTCAATAATCTTTCGTAACTCATGGTACCCTGTATAGCTTGTTTCCGGCGGTGTAAGCATAATTGAATCTCCGGTAATACATATCCTCATAATCCCAACTCCAATTAAACTTTCTCATCAAGAATATTCAGCCACTGTTCTAAAGCATAAACCAGCCATTTTTGATCGCCTGAAAATAAATCTGTACAATGTGGCCAAAATTCCGAGCGTATTGGTCCCTGCCATGTTTTCATCCATTCATTAGTTGCTCTTGGCATTGGCAACTTAGCTGGTGCTTCATATCCTGGATATAACGAATAAAACACCTCACGCACAATATATTTGTTCTCACCAGCCCGTATTCTATCCATGTCTAAAGGCTCTGCAAAAGTTGTATGAATATAAGGAGTCTCGGCTTTAATTCCTGCAGTCTCACAAGCATTCACATAACTCCCCATACCTTCCTTTAAGAAAAAACCTCTACAAAATTCATGTGCATCGATAAATCCACCATTTTCATATTGTAGGTATGGCTCTATAATTAAATTACTATCTTTTAACACCATATAGGGTTTTACATAAGTATATCTGTCTATAAATTCACCAACCCGCCAATCTTTAGACATTAAACCACTTAAGCCACCATAACTCACATCACTGCTTTCTCCAAAAATCAAACGTTCAAATCCCTCTTCCTTGGCCTTAAGAGCTGCTTTGTAAATTTGAACCTCAATTGAATGGATAGGGGCGCCTTTGTGTTTCATTAATTCAGGAGCAAAGCGAACAAAATCTTCCCAGTATATTTCAATAACTTTATGCTTCAATCCGCACTCTTTTGCATATTTTGCCGCTTGTGCAGACTCATCCGTTACCTCTGTACCTGGAACAACACATTTAAAAGTATATGCTGTCGACCCCTTTGGCATATATTTAGCAATAATTGCCGAATCAATACCTCCTGACAATGCGATTGCCGCTTTACCATCCTTTGTCCATTCAGCTATCTGGCATTCAATTGCTGTTTTAAGTTCAGAGCTCTGATGTATCGGTATTTTAGAAAAATCATCCTTATAAAGACGTGGTGTATACCGTTCATCAAATGCTTTTGACGCATCCGCAACAGTCCTATACATTAAAAATGAACTCATACAATATTTTTTATCAATCTCCATTCTTTCCCTCCTCCTGAATCCCTCTAACTGCATTTAATGCTTTTGATATCTGTGTCGAAGAAACTCCTTTTGTATATGGAAAATATACAATTTCTATGCCTTCCTTTTTAAATTGCGTTTCGTATGTCCTCCATTTTTCTGTTCCATACCAGTCATCCCCCACAAATAGAATTGAAGCGCCTAGTTTCTTGCACATTGTCAATTTATCCATATCATATTGGGGAACTACTGCATCCACAAAACTGATATTTCTTATAATCTCTATACGGTCCTCAAATGGTATTACGGAATGTTTGCCTTTATATCCTACTAATTCATCTGTAGTCACACCTACGACTAACTTATCGCACATCCCTTTTGCATTTTTAAGAAGATTTAAATGGCCTATATGAAAAAGATCAAACACTCCAGCCGTATATCCAATTAACATTCTTTCCTCCTCCTAACTTTAAATTTAAAACGTTTACAGATGTTTAACAATTCTTTAAATTCTGTTTTCCTGTAATAAACAATAGCTAATATCAGATTTGATATCAGAATTGCGACAAAAAACCTTCCTGCAAATTCTAAAAAGAGATTAGAATGTATAAATAGAGAAGAGATTTTATCAGTAATCAAATATACTATTACTGCTACAATCCCATATTCTACATATTGTTTCACATAATTCAAAAAAGGGACCTGGAACACATTTCTATACACCAGCAATGGGTCAAACCACGCTTGGGTCAACAAACGCGATATGACTGTTGCGATTAAAATCCCAAAAACCTTCCATTTAATACCCAAAATAATGGATAACACGATATTCAGTATTGACATCACTAATGGTCGATGCTGTCCCTGAACAAATAATCCGTTTGCGGTCCGAAAGGAAGCAACAGAACGCATCATCATCGTGACATAAAAATTCAACACCAACGCAATCACAATATATCTTGGCAGAACAAACAGATTCCCCAGCCATAACTCCATAAATGGATTTAATAAAACTGCAAATAAAACGCTACTAAAACAACTAATCCAAAACGTCATAAACTGTGTAATTCTAAAAATCTGGAACTGTTTATCCCATTCTGCTTCCACTGCCAGATTTCCTATACTCGGCTCCACAGCGCTGTAAAATTGCTGTAGAATTCCATCAACTCCCGCAATTACCAATTTATAATTAGCAACCATTCCCACCTGCACTGTTCCAACGACCGATGAGATAATCACACTATCAGTCCCATTTAAAACAGCTCCTGCAATTTTATAAAGAGATAGTGCTTTTACATCTTTTAAGATCTTACTAATTTCTTTTTTATCCAACTTGCTATTATACTTCTTAAGAAACGGATAGTTTCTATCAACCTGAACAGAAACTACAATATTTTGTAATAGGGTAAAAGCAATCATTGCACCAAGAAATCCTATGTAGTTTTTAAAGACAAAGAGTATAACACATTGCATTAATGTACGTATCATAGCTATCGCGATTTCAATACTCGAAACGAGATATTTTCTTTGATCTGCAATCAACAGCGTGGATTTATAAATCAATAGATAGGAAGCTGATGCATTAACCAAGTATAAAAGATAAATTAGAATAATAGGTTCTCTGATACTTGGCACATCTACAATCACATATTTCATAAAAGGAATAAAACATAACCCGGCTACTAGTACAGTTAGCGCTACGGCCTGATATGCACACTTAAAAAAATTCATTAATTTTGTAATCTGCTCTTCATCCCCACTCACTAATGGTTTATAAAGTTCAAATGTTATAGCGGAAGCTATTCCCAATTCTGCAAAGGAAAGGATGGTCAAAATATCCGTAAACAAACTGGAAACTCCACTGTATTCAGTCCCAAGGCATCGGATAAAAATGGTTCTCATGAAAAAATTAATAATAACATTAAAACCTTTCACCATCATTCCCATATAAGTATTAATTACCGTACTTTTTGTTCTTGATTCTTTCAATGTAACTCCTTACATCTCCATTTTGCTGCTAATAGCCTGATAGACATTTTCTGAATATATAGTGCCTCGTATGCTCTCATCTTCGTATATACTGTTAATCCAATTAGTGAGTTCCATATACGTTTCATTACAGTTTAGTATATTTGAAATATGAATTATTAAATGCATTTCATCTTTTATCGTACGGTCCGAACGGTAAATAGTATCCCACAAATCAATAATGCCGTTTTCTTCACAATATTGGTCATAATCGGGTGCGTATAATAAATTTGGTTTGTTCATAAGCGCAAAATCCAAACAACAGCTAGAATAATCTGTAATCAAAACATCTGATATGGAAATCAATTCTTGTGATGAAGTTACTTCCGTACTCTTTAAAATCACTATATTTTCATGATTTATATTTGATAGATTGCTAAAATAATCTGAATTGTGTAATTTTACAAGAATTTTAAAACGCTTTTCCCTTAAAAGGTGATTAAAATCAGAGTCTTTTAAAACTGCGTTTAAAAAATCCTCAACAATATGGTTCTTATAAGGTCTGTAAGTCGGCATATACAAAATATACCTAAATTGGTCAGCATTTTTTAAATTGATTAGTACCTTTGATGGTGTTCTGGTATAATCTTTAAAGATGTCATTTCTTGGCATACCTGTCATAATTACTTTATGAATATCTTTAATATTATACGTAAGCATTTTAGAACGGACTGATTCCGCGGAAGTAGCAATTGTATACGAAAAATAATACCAATTAAACAGCTTATCCTTTGCTTCCTTTAAATAATATTTTATAGTATGGGTTTCATATGCTTTCTTTTGAAATGCACTTTTCTTAATTGCACTAGCCGCATGTCCCAAATGTACAACTATTGCCCCATAGAGTAGACACACTTGTGAAAAATCGTCTAATCCATTCGTATAAAAGGCCGCTCCTGCAGTAAGCATCACTTTGCGGCCTTCTTTTGATTGATCCCATACGGCTGGATAACCTTTGGCGCATAATTGTTCTGCCAATTCCTTTTTCCTGCTAACCCAGACGGCCTTAATCTCCGGGTAGTTATTTAAAATATATTCATATAAATACCTGCTGTTATCATCATAACGCTCCCCACCCCAGCAGGCAAAAACCCAGACATGATTATCCCGAAATGGAATTGTCAGCCAACGTGTATTTGCTGTTAGTACATTGAGAAACCAATATTGTCTTCTTAAAATCTCATGTCTGTTCATCTCTACCTCATATTTCAGGAGATTATTACTTTTACCTATAAAAGCAACTATTCCCTGTTCATAATATTAAACTGTAGTTCTTGCTTTTTGTATCGATGCGGAATTTCATGCTCAAATTCAACTCTTACATGTTTCACTTTTCCAAACATCATTTACCGTTATGATTGTCTAATCTTTAGGTGAATTTGCTAGATATTCTGTTTTTTTACTACAAAGTCTGTATTCATTAGTATCATAATTGCCCATACTAATTCCGAAGACCATGAGTCATTCATAAAAATCATAATTAACAAAACAGAAATAAAAACTTTATACTCATTATTTTTAATACGTTCTTTTTTTAAAAAGCATGTTAAAAATGCTATATAGAGAAACAGCCCTATCAGTCCCGTTTCCGCCGCAGCTCTTGGAATAGCCGGTTGGACATTATATTTTACTCCATCACCAATTTTGGAAATAAAGCCAACCGCATTTCCTAAACCAATACCTAATAATAAATTCTGGTGCAGGGCAATCATTGCAAACTTATAAGGTAGGTAAAAACGTTGTGAACTACTGGAGTTTACCCATTGAATTTCTCGAACCCTTAAAAGAAAATAATCCTGATACATACCTTTAAAAAAATTTAAATTCTGAATAATGACTAATATAATGGCCACACATATAGGAATAATAATATAAAGTTTGTTCATGAAAAATCGGAAAAGCTTTCCTAATTGTCCCATAAAGATAAAAAGAATAAAAATCCCTCCACCAAGGATTACCAATCCAGTTCCTGAAAATGTGCAAATCAAAGCGATTCCATTAATGATTAGCCATAAAAAAGTCCGTTCACTCTTCTCTTTATCATTTCGCAGAAAATATTGAATATACAACAATATGTTGATAGCCAAAAACTGAGAAAAGAAGGAAGGTTCCTTGAACAACGCATTGGAACGGTAAAAACTCATGCCCGCAAAAGACACTCTGTTTGTCCAATTGTAACCATGTGACATAAATCTCTCAAAAGGACCCTTTAACCAAAAATCCGTGAATGGTAATCCTATTAGCCTTCCTACAAACTGATATAGGCCATATACAGCCATCAAATTCATTCCTTTTTGAAATAACTGTACTAACTCTCTAAATTCATTATAGGTGGATTTTCGATATGTCATCAAAAACACAATCCACATAAACAATGTCACACTTAGAGCTCCAAAATCTCTTGAATCAGTGATTGCAAAATTAAACGCAGCGTATATAATCAGTAAAGCAAGAGGAATATAGCGGCGAATTCCTAGTATTATGTGATATGGTTTTTTCAATGTCAGTAAAATAGGAAGAAGCGAAACGGGATAAAATAAAGTGACTGCCCTGTTGCCTATTTCAACGAAGCAATATGCATCAAAAAAAATGGTAATTACATACAGAGCAATAATCATATTTGTGTTAATCTTTATTTTGTAGTTTTTCATAATCACTTCCTTCTTTTGCCAAGCCCTCTAGCATATCCAAATACATTGCTCCTATGGCATTCCAAGTAAAGTTTTCTTTAAATAGCTTAAACGTCTGACGATACATCTCTTCATAACACTCCGGATTTAACAATACATCTACACAAAGCTCAGCAAACTTCACTGGTTCATCTGCAACTGGAATATGGATATTGGGAAGAAAGGACGTTCCTTCTATTCCGATAGATGTCGTCACAATTCTTTTCTTTCGGCCAATGGCTTCCAGCAATTTCACCTTAACTCCCCCACCATGCAAAAGGGGTATGACAATCAGGTCCGCTCGGCGATAGTACTCATCTAATGATTCCACCGTTCCCGACACGATAATATTCTCACAAGCCAGTTTTTTCACTTCCTCCTGCGGTTCCCTGCCTACAATAAAAAACTTTACGTGTTCAATCTTCTTAGAAATGATTGGTAAGATTTCTTTTGCAAACCATAAAGCTGCCTCCACATTCATCTGCGCATCCATTGCCGCACAAAAAATAATATTAGTCCCTCTGTGGGCTAGGTCTGTCTCTCCCTCATATTCATCAGCTCCCAAAGGAATCAACCTCGTTTTGGTTTCACTTACTTTAAAAGTGGAATGGAAGATATCTTTGTCTTTGCTTGATAAAAATGTATAGTAATCAATTAAACAGTCTGATTCAAGATTCAATTCGAATCGTTTTAACTTTACGCTTTCCCAATATAGCAATAACTTCTTTATCCCACTGCTGGCCTGTGCCATCTGTTGAAAACGAAGCCATTCTATGTTATGTTGATGTAGAATGATAGGTCGTGAATAAGCAGACCTTATATGTCTTAAATTAATGCACATTTGTGGAAATTCTATATTAATTAGACTTATATTCTTATTATTTACACATTGAATAATTTCCTTTTCCATCTGTCGGTTATGCCTAGTAATTGCTGTATACGGTAAATATAAAAATTCTAACAATATTTTTATATTTTTCTTCGTTCTGCAAAAAGGATGCACTTCTTTGCAAAAAGTCTGAAGCTCCGCTATATGGCCATTGACTAACGTTTCCTCCATGTAAAACAAATAAATATCATGTTTCTGTGCTATACTTTTTATTCTCTTGTATATTCCAATTGGTCCTCCAAAATCTAATGGCAATGGAGGATATAAAGAAACCCATAATATATTCATCCGTTTATCCTTTACAGTCCTGCTTCATAGAAAGACTGATACACAACTTCCCACCTATAATGTTGATATGCGAATTCTTGTGCCATGTGTCCTATCTTATTCATCAAATCATGATGATTTAGCAGATAATCTACCTGTGCAGCAAGTTCTGCATAATCATTAGCAACAATAAAATGTGTTCCCGAGCTACCAGCAATTCCCTCAACACCAATATTATTCGTAATTACAGGCATCCTCATTGCCATTGCTTCGACAATTTTAGTTTTGATTCCTGTGCCATAAGAAATAGGTGAAAAGAATATTTCTGTTTTCCTTATACTTGCCGCCAAATCATCTACCCGACCAACAAAAATGACATATTCACTTTCATATCGTTTTCTAATATCATCCGGGCATGAGCCTATCACATAAAACTTGTATTTATGTTTGATAAGCGGAAGAATCTCGTCACATATCATTTTCAGTGTATCACAATTTGCTGCAACCTTAAAATTTCCAACATATGACAATGAGTTAGGTTCTTTAAAAAGATTATCTATCGGCCGGGCGAAATATTCATAATCTATCCCTACAGATAATGTTATAGCCTTTTTTCCCTGCATTAACTCATTCATTTCACCAGTTTCTATCGGCGAGGTGAACATGCAGAAATCATACATTTCATAATAGAGTTGTTCCCATTTTTCACAATGATTTGCCTCATACCTTAATAACATATTTTTAATTGTCGGGTTACTCATGATTCTATTAATAAATACCGGCAAGCGGCCAGAATACACTCCTGCAATGTTTGTATTTGATTTAAGATGTAAAGACTGTCTCCGATAACGTTTTGAAAGAAGATCATCCAGATTAGCAATTGTTTTGACTCCTGGTCTGTTAAATGCTTGAAAGTACGCTGCAGTACGAATCATTTCAGTAAATACTACTTCTGGACGAATTTGATTGCATATCTCTTGAATCCTAGAAAAATTTTTTTTACTAAAATACAGAGAACATTGTGCAGGCCAATGAGTATATGTACATGTTTTCGTAATAAAGTTTACTATTTTTTCTCTACTTCCTATATTTTCAGCAATATAAACATTTTTAATATAATCGGGATGTTCTCCTTCATATTTCTGGCCGCTTTCTAAGAAACAGTACAAATAGACATTATATCCGAAGTTTTCATGCAATCCTTTACAGTAATAATTTAACGACATCTTTCTGCCGCCATCCACAGGCCATAGCAATCTACTTGTAATAAATAACAAATTTTTACTCACAATTAAACTCCCATCATATAACTATTTATTTCTCCAGTAATCGAGCATGTCAGCTATCGTTTGTTCAATTGGAATAGTCTGTTTCCATCCAGTATCTTTTTTTAACTTTGTTACATCTCCAACAATAATTTTCTCATCAGTTGGGCGAAGTAACTCCGAATCAACAATGATTTTCAGTTCATGACCAATTTCCTTTTCTATCAGCGAGACAATATCTTTCATCTGATATATTTGTTCTGAGGAAATATTATATACATCACCCACTTTTCCTTTTTCCGCAAGAAGGATTAATGCACTCACTAAATCTCTCTGATCCATAATCGCCCTACGTGTATTTAAATTACCTACACGTAATTCGTATGTACCGGATTGTTCAGCCAGGACAGCCCTGTGAGTAAAGTCGGATGTCACATCATTCACCTTTCGTGTTCCTGTAGAATTAAAAATTCTTGCTCTGATGCAACGAATATGATCATTCATGAAATACTGAAATGACAGAAGATCCTGTCCAACTTTGCTGACACCATATGGATGCAGTGGTTGAAGTGCCGCCGTTTCTTTAACGTACACTTCTGTACCTTTCAGCTGATTTAGTGTTTCTCCGTATTCCGCACTAGAACAAGCTACGACTACTATTGGGTCATACGAGGTATCCTGCGTTGAACGTACTTTTTTTATGGCTTCAAATATCCCTATGGTTCCATTCACATTAGTATCTATTGTTTCATAAGGACAATTCCACGACACTGTTGGATAGCTCTGCGCTGCTAAATGGTATATTTGATTTGGCCGATACTTCGTAATAATCTTTTCCATGCCCTGTGGATATCTGACATCACATTCAATCATTTTTATATCTGAAGAAAGTTCATTTATGTCTGTTGTTGGTTTATAATAAGTACCAATTACCTGCTCTCCACAATTATGTAATCGTTCAATCATATGGGAACCAACCATTCCTCCAGCACCTGTAACCAAAATCATTATTCCAATTATCTCCTCTCGTCTGCATTTACTATTTTCAGCTTAAATTTCCTTGTTGTTGATATAGGTTTCCGGGGTATAATGAATAATCCTTGTCCCGCCATCCTCAAACTCAAATGGAACATGCATAAAATTCTCCAATACATCCTGTACAGCTGCCCGTTTCGAAGGTTGCACGTAGAAAACAAAGAAGCCGCCGCCACCTGCTCCCAGTAATTTTCCTCCCAGTGCTCCTGCATCCAATGCTTTCTGATACAAAATATCAATATTATCTGTAGAAACCCTCATTCCTGTCTGACGCTTTAATTTCCATGTATAGTCTAAAAGACGCCCAAATTCATCAAGATTAGCCGTTTTTGCTGTTAATACTTTTTCTGCCTCATCTACAAGCGCTAACATTTCTTTAAGCTGTAAATGTTTTTCACCAGATGTGATATGATTTGCCCTTTGTATTTCTGACGAAAAACGTGTGAAACCTGTGAAATACATTAACAGATTATCATTTAATTGCTTTTTTCGTTCCGGAGAGATAATAATCGGTAAAACCTCATATTCATCTGACCGGAAATTAGTTCGGTTAAAACCGCCAAAGGAAGCTGCAATTTGATCCTGCCATCCCCCTGATTCATTACACAAAACACGCTCCAAATAGATGGCCTCATCAGCCAGCTTTTTTTTGTCAGCATACTTTCCCTTAAGTGCATAGAACGCGTTAAGCATTCCGACTGCAAAAGAACTACTTGTGCCTAATCCCGAACGTGCAGGCAAATCCGAATCATATATTAGGCGAAGTTCATGCATATCCATCATTTTCATAGCATTTTTAATTGCTGGATGTTGAATCTCTTCATAGGTATTTGCAAATTCCATCTGTGAATATGTTAAATGTGTTTTATATTCGAAAAAGCGCGGAAGGTGCCTTACTGTGACATAACAATATTTGTCAAATGTAGTTGATATCACTGATCCGCCGTATTTTTCAAAAAATTCCGGTATATCAGTACCTCCACCAAAAAAGGACATACGAAAAGGGGTTTTTGTGATAATCATATATTACTCCAATCTTTCACCTTAAAATAATTGTTATTATTTACATCAAACAAAAATACCAAGTGCATCCTTCCTCAACCTACATCGCTCCACCCTTCCCCAACACCACCTGCACCGTCTTCATCAATATCCTCATATCCAACGCAGGCTTCCACTCCGTTATATACTCCCTATCCAACTTCACGACTTCCTCAAAATCCGTAATCTCACTTCTCCCGCTCACCTGCCACATACCGGTAATACCCGGCTTTATGCTCAGCCTGGCGCGGTGGTGCAGGTCGTACTTCTCCCACTCATCCACCGTAGGCGGCCTGGTGCCTACCAGGCTCATGTCACCCTTCAGCACATTCCAAAACTGTGGGAATTCATCAATGGAGTATTTCCGGATAAAATTCCCAATCCCATTTGCGCCCCCAATAATCCGGGGGTCATTCTCTATCTTGAACATCATACCGCCCTGTACGCGGTTCTGATTCATTAATTCCTTTTTCCGTTCTTCCGCATCCATATACATGCTGCGGAATTTATATAATTTAAACCGTCTTCCATTCCTTCCGATACGGACCTGGGAAAAGAAGATTGGTCCTGGTGACTGTATGTAAATACAAGGGGCGACAATCATATACAGAAGCCCTGTCAATATGCAGCCCACAATTCCTCCGGCAATGTCCATGGCGCGTTTGAAGAACGCCTGGCGCCAGGAAGCCATGTTGATGCTGCTGGTCAGGACTGTATAGGTGCCCATACGTTCCACATGCTGCACCTGGCCCTTCAGCCTTCCCATCTCAATCAGCTTCAAATGTACGGTTACGCCCATATCAATGAAACTATCCATCAGTTCCTGCGGCAAAGGCATCTTCTTGGGAAGATTGATGAATACCTCGTCCACCCATTCCCGGCATACGTATTCTGCCACGGTACCTTTGTCTGCCACGATATCTATCCCGTTTATATTCTGTCCAATCCGGTCATCATCCAGAAGAGCCACGCCCACAATCCTGAAACACTCATAATTATTATTGCGGATGTTTTCTACTGCTTCTTCCACCATATCCGATGAAGTCAGGATAAGGAGGGACCGGTTTCCCTTTCCGCCTTCTCCCCTGTTAAGAATGTATTTCTTCCAGAAGATCCTGCACACATAGGTAATTACCGCATATATGATACCGGTCATGACCAGGGTGAATCTTGAGTACTCTTCTCCCTGCTGGATTGCGAACAGGTAAAATGCCGCAATCAATATCACAAGGCTTACATGTTTTATAGTTGAAGTGAATTCTTTTAAATATCCTCGTTTCAGCACATTCTTGAAACTCTCCCCAAAGAATGTAACGAATACCTGTATCAGCACATATATCAATGCCATATTGCGGTATAAACGGCTTCCATAAGGCCAGTGGACCCCATGGCGAACAAAGTAAGCTGCAATATAAGCTAATTGCAGGCACATTGCATCGATTAATGTGAAATCCAGATGCTTCATCCATCCTTTATCTGCTTTTCGATACATTTTTCCCCACCAGACTTTTTTTCATGATCTCCCGGGACAATTCCCCTATAAAACCGGGGGCACGACACTTGTGCCACATGCCCCCGGCCGGCATTTTTCAATGCGGTCACTGCAATGTCATTAGTTCTTGTACACTACGGATAATGTACCTGATCCAGGAACATTGACAGCTACGGTCTTGGTAACCGGATCCACCTTAAGGGCTGGAATCAGCTGCCACTGGCCGGTAGCGTTGTCGTAGAACAGTACCTGTACGTTAGCCAGGTTTTCAACCAGGTTTGGTACATACAGGGATACTTCTACTGCGCCTGTCTTCACAGCGCCTGTGTTGGCATCCATGGTAATGATTGCATGGGTACCGGTCAGGGCGTTGTAGCCAGTCAGGTCCAGGGTCTGAACAGCCTCAGTCAGTGGCTTTCCTGCGTTGATCTCATTGATTGCAGATACTACGTTCTCAGGAAGACCTGCTGTTGCTGCTACGCTTGGAGCAAATCCAACTGCTGTATCACCGATAACAGCCTGGCCTTTTGAGTTGGTTGTTACCTGCTGGCCTGTGGTTGTCACAGTGTCTACAGCAACCCCGATTGTGCTTCCGCTTGGGCTTGCACTGGTTGTTGCGCCTGTGGTCTTTACACCGCTGGACGATACAGTTACTGTGGTGTTGGAGTTTGCACTTGTGTTGGTTGTGGTTGAGGAAGTGATTGAACCGCTTCCGTCACTGCCGCTGCTGGATGAGCTGCTGCTTGCAAACGCCCACATTGGCTGTACTGCCAGGGCTGCTGCCAACACTAAAGCTGCTGCGCATTTCTTTTTCATATCCTTCACCTCTCCTTTCTTTTCTCCTAAGAGTTTTATATTCAATAAACAGCATGTTTCCACGCCGGTTATTGCACCTTATTGAAGTTCCCGGTAAAACAGTTCCAGTATGACAGGCGTCAGGGCCTCCTGGTCCGCGTAGAACTCATCATATCTGGGAGTTACTACTCCCTCTCCGGGAACCGTGTAGAAATCCTCATTGCTGAGTTTTCCGCTTCCCACGGCATCCATGGCAATCTTAAGGTACTGGTCCTTGGCCATATTGGTCACCATGTATTCCTGGACCTTGTCGAACAGCCGCACCACCAGGCCGCTGTCATAGGCAGACCCCTTTTGTACTGCCTCAAAAAATGCCGTGATGTATTGCTGCTGCTGGTCCATCCGGAACAGGGCCGAATGCCCGATCTTTATATCCCTGAACCTGACAAATGTCTCTGCCTGTTTCCCTTTTAGGGTTACGGTTTCCCCTTTTACCAGGGCCGGGTCCCTCTGTTCCATGCCTTCTGTTTCAATGGTTACGGTCACGCCGCCCACCTCATCGTTCAGCATGGGGATTGCGCTCATATCTGCCGCCAGATACCATTCTATCTTCAGTCCGCCTAACAGGTTGGACACCGCCTCCACCATGTATTCGCAGCTTTTCTCCCTGCCGTCGCCGTAGGCATAGGCCAGGTTCAGATGCTGCATGTCTTTTCCTAATACATTGCCGCTTAAATCTGTCAGCGTTATGTCCGTCATGGTGTCCCGGGGTATCATCAGTATTTTTATGGTATTGCGGACCGTATCCTGGGCAATGAGGAATATTCCATCGGACTGTCCCCCAAAACCGGACGTGGTCTTTTCTGTCATTTCCCCTGCGCGGTCCACACCCATGCACAGGATGGCTTTTACATAGCTGTTGCGCCTGTATTTTTTTCCGTTGTATTCAACGATGTCCCCGCTGAACAGGTATGTATCGTTCTGCTGTCCGCCGGATTCTGCTGTGTAGTTCCTGGCCGCGATTTCTGCCTCGATGGCTTTTCTCTGCCTGTACAGGCCCGCGCCTGTCCATATGAAGCCAATCAGGGAAACAGCCGCTATTCCAATGCCGGCCCGGTATACTGTGTTTTTATGATTGCGCAGCCAGCTCATGCATTTGCCTTCTCGTATTTCTCATATTTTCCGTATTTGCCATACTTGCCGTATTTGGAGTATTTGCCGTATTTCCCGTAACGGCCATAGTACTTGCTGTAGTATCCGCTGCGTTCCATGCTCACCTTGTTGAGCACCACGCCCAGGATACGGCAACCGCTCTTATCCAGCTGGCTTTTTACCCGCTGTTCCAGGCGGTAGCTTATGCATCCGCTTTCCACCACCATCACGGCGCCGTCACACTGTCTTGCCACAATGGCCCCGTCTATAAGGTTAGCCATGGGCGGCGTGTCTATAATCACATAGTCGTATTCATTCTTAAGCGTGTCTATCATTTTGCCGAACAGGTCCTCTTCCAGAAGTTCAGCTGGATTGGGGGAGTATGGACCGGCAAATACCATGCTCAGGTTCTCCACATTTGTATCATAGAGGACTTCCTCCAGGGTCTTTTGCCCGCTCAGGTACTGGGACAGGCCGTATACTTCCGTCTCCAGCTGATACCTGGACACCAGGACGGATTTACGTATGTCGGCGTCTATCATTACCACCTTTTTCCCAATCTGGGCCAGGGATGACGCCATGGCAAATGTTATGTCACTTTTTCCTTCATCGGGAAGGGAACTGGTCAGCATGATGGTCCGGATGCCGCTTCCGCAAAACTGTATGTTAGTCCTCAGGGTCTTGATGGCTTCGTTATAGTGGTAGTCATCCTTCATTTCCCTGTTTAGTGTGATTATCTGCTTCATGATGCACGGCCGCCTTTCTTTTTCCTGGATTTACCGGGCGCTGTCTTGGTTTTGGATTTGGAGGATATCATGGCTTCCTTGTCCTCCGGCTTTTCTCCCTCCCTAATCGGCACGGATGCCAGTACGGACAGTCCCAGGTATTTGGTAACGTCTTCTTCGGTACGGATTGTATCGTTCATCACAACCTGGACCGTGATTAAGCCGCATATTATCACCGCTCCCAGCAGCGCGCCGATAAGCGCGTTCTTCACATTGCTGGGGCTGGATTTCTGTATGGGGATCTCGCCTTCCTCAATCAGTTTGGGCGGCACCATTTCCATGATGTCCCCGATATAATCGGAGGAAACAGTGGCAATCTTGTCTGCAATCAGCTTTGCCATGTCCGGGGCCGGGTCTTCCACTGATATGGACAGGATACGGGTATCCTGGGGATTATCAATGGTGACTTTTTCCAATAGTTCTTTGTATGTAAGATTCAGCTTCATATCATCGATTACCTGGTTCAGCACCCTTCTGCTGGTAACGATGATTTTATAGTCTTTTGTCAGCTGGCTTCCTATCTGCAGGTCTGCCAGTGAGGTCAGCGTGGTTTCCTTGGAGAGGATATAAACCATGGCAGTGGATTTGTACTGGGGCGTGAGGACAAATTTGCTGAATGCCCCGGCCACTCCGCCGAACAGGACGATTACTCCCAATATGATCCATATCTTGCGCCGGAACTCCCCCAGCAGTTCCAAGAGGTCTATCTCAATCTCGTCATCTTCAAATGTCTTTTCCATACGTCTCCCTATTCTCCTGTTTTTCCTTTTTGTAATATTTTGTCCGCATTGCTGCTAACCAGGGCTTTTAATGCCTGTTCCCCCACATGTTTTTCCAGCCATGAAAGGCTTGCCCGGACATCCGGCTTCCTGTAATCCATCCTGTGCATGTCCGTGCCCAGTATATGGATCCTTCCTTCCAGAACCTGCCTGCGGCACCACCGCGCCTCCCGGTTCCATATGCCATTCCCCTCCAGGCTGCTGTAGTTCATCTGAAGCCTGCAGCCGCATTGGAGCAGTTCTTCCAGGTTCTTTCCTTCCCTCAGGCAGAAATACCGTTCCACATGGGCAATGACCGGTATGTACCTGGCCATGGTCATTTTCCTTACCGCCTGATACAGGCTGTGGTAAGCCTCCTGGGGGTCGAACTCCACCAGCACGCAGCGTGTTCCTTCCAGGGTCAGGGCCTGTCCCTGCTTCAGGTTTTCCACCAGCCCTTCATGGTAATATGTTTCCTGCCCAAGACCGGTCTTAAAATCAGGCGCGATCTTTTTGGCCTCCTCGGCCAGTCTGGCAGACAGTTCGTATATCTCAGGACAGAGCCCTCTTCTGGAATAATGGGGCGTGGCCACAATATGGCGTATCCCCTGGCTGTAGGCCGTCTCCAACATCCTCCTGCTTTCATCCCAATCCCTTGCCCCATCGTCAATACCCGGAAGGATATGGGTGTGTACATCAATTATTCCTGTCATGTCATTTCAGCACTCCATTGTATTTTCGGTATAAATTCTTCAGATACGGCAATGTATCCTCTGCCCAGGAATATTCCGGCATATAACTCCCGGAAAACAAGGTTATATAATCAGGACTGCCCTCTATGAACTCATAGAAGTCACATAGGAACAGCTCCGTGTCCACGGCATAACTGCCCCGTTTTTTTATTAATATGTGCTCAATCCCATATTCCTCAAGATTTCTGCGTAAGCGGTAATAAATTACCCTCAGGTTGTTTTTTGCGGTCTTTTCTTCTATACTTTCATATAATAGATATGTCATCTGGGATAACGATACGCTGCTTCCTCGTTTTTCAACCAAAACCGCCAGCATCTCCTTAGCCTTGCTGCTGGGAAAATAAATTAACCTGCCATTCACATAGACATCAAAACCATCAAAGGTCTTTACGAATATCTTCGCATTTTTCACTACCGACATCAGCGTTGTTACTCCCATTAATTCCAGCCGCACAGTACTGTTCTTTGTAAGGATATACCACCCTATTGCTTTCAGTTTCGTTACAAAACCGTTTCAATTCCATGCCGCAAGTAATTTTTTGTAGTTTTCTGGAAATATTGGTTATAATTTGTTATTTTTGTACATATTAAAAAAGAAGCTATCTTTTCAGATTGCTTCTTTTTCATGTATGGAAAACCTAATGTATTGTTATTATTTGCTTTCCTAAGTATTTAATTCAGAATTTTCTAAAACTTTTCTTCAAAATAATCCCTCATGAGACTTGACAATGTTACCTCCGCCCAGCTGTACTCAGGCATGTATTCACCTGCAAAATAATTAGATGCGCCTTCTACCTGACGCACCATATCATAACTGTCGCAGACAATCTGCTCCTTATTAATGGCGTATGTACCTCTTCCCTTGATGACGATTTTCTCGATTCCGTACTTTTTAAGAGTCTGCTTCAGCCTGTGCCATGCCAGGTGGACAGCCTGCTTGGCTGCCGCCTCATCCCGCTCTCCCTCTGATAAGATGCCTGCCAGATGGGACAGCGTGACTGCCTTACCTCTCCAGTCCACAAGAACTGCCAGTAATTCCTTGGCCTTACTGCTGGAAAAGTATATCAGCTCGCCTCTATAATACAGATCAAAGCCGCCAAAGGTTTTTACATATACTTTGTCCATATTAATATCAAACATGTTGCATACTCACCTTTATCCCGCATTTTCGGAACCCGCAGTTCCTTCCGTTCTCCGCCGGGGCTCATTGCCCTCTACCTATATGTTAACATAAACTGCCTTCTAATTCCAGTAATATAACCCCATTTCCCTCCAAATCCCCCTCCATATTTTACACAAAAATTGTACTTTTTCAACAGTTTTGTGATGTTTGCCAGTAAATCCCTTCAATCCCTGTCCCTTACCCTTATGTCCGGCAGCAGGGATGCAACATAATAGCAATTATGTTGTCACACTTTTTCTGTATTGGTTAGAAACGTAACCGTATCTGCCACGAAACCAGAAAATTGGTATGCAAAATAAACCGGTGAAAAAGAATTGCTTTCCCCGGTCTGTTCCTCATGCTGTTTTACTTCTGTTTGACTTTGTATTTACAGCAATTCTTGCTTTTTTCCATGTGCCATGTTAAACTGTTTATGTACTATATTGATTTAAACCAGTCCTGAACGACAACATAATTGCTATTATGTTGCCGTTTATTTTTTTGCAAGGACAAGGCCGATGCGCTCTAATTGCCGGATATGGGATTTGCCGCTTTCCATTGTGTATATCCGCGTGGTGGTGACACTGGAATGTCCCAGCAGGTCGGCAAGCCTTGACAGGTCCTTTTCCAGCTTATAATAGGTCCGGGCAAACAAATGGCGCAGATTGTGGGGGAATACCTTTCCCGGTTCCACGCCAGCCCTGTTACAGAGCGCTTTCATATCCCTCCATATATTTGTCCGGTCAAGGGGCTTCCCGCCAGCGGTTTTAAAGACCGGCCCGCTGTCAATCCCATGCTTCCTGCAATACCTCTGCAGTGCCCGGCATAGTACTTTTGGCAGGAATACCACACGGTTCTTCCCTTTGCAGTCCACATTGGCCTGTCCAATCCCCACGGCTTCCACGGTTATGTGGCGCACCTCGGACACCCGGATACCGGTGGCGCAGATTGTCTGAAGCAGCATTGCAAGACGGTGGTTGTCTTTTTCCTCCGCTGCTTTTATCAGCCGCCAGTATTCCTCCTGGGTCAGTTCTTTTTCCGGCTTTGCAAAAAGACATTTTTGGATTTTCAGCGGCTTGACTTTCATCTGTGGCATGCCGGACCATTCCAAAAAGCCATTGACTGCGGCCAGCATGGAATTGACACTGGCCGGGGCATAGGATTCGGTCAGATATCCCTTAAAGCTGACTACTGCTTCCTTGCAAAGAGATTCATTTCCCATGAACGTGAAGAATACCCTTAAATCCCGGAGATACTTTGCTATGGTATTGGCGCTGCGTTCCTCGCTGCGCAGGTAGGTTTCATATCTGCTTAAATCCGTATCAATCATGATTTCAGCCCTCGCTTTTTCTCTAATGTCTTTTATTGTGCCACTTTTATGTTGTGCCAATCCGCTATTTTATAATGGATTGGTTTTCTTTACACTAGATTTTTTCAAACAAAAGCAGCGAGGCGCTTCCTGCAGGCACTCATCTCCCTATTCCCATGAGGCGCTTAGCCAGGCTTTTAATCATACCTGTAAATGAATTGGGCGCCGCATGACTGCAGCGCCCTCTCTTTTCACTATGGGTTATCCCAAACCCTTATATTTTAAGATGCCGGCCAGGACTTCCTCAGGGTCCTGGCCATACACCGCATCTCCCATGGTGTGTTATTTCCCGACCACCTTATATGTTTCCTCCACAATCCGTTCCATTGCATTGAGGATGTTCTCATATCCGGTGCACCTGCACAGATGGCCGGAAATCAGTTTGCGCAGTTCCTCCCGGTTGTACCGCTTTCCTGTGCCTACAATCTCCACCGCTGACATGATTAGTCCTGGTGTACAGAAACCGCACTGCACGGCAGCTTCCTCGATGAATGCTGTCTGAATGGGACTCAGCTCGCCATTTGGGCCCTTAAGGCCCTCCACCGTCATGATGCGGCGTCCCTCGGCCCACATGGTCAGATAAATGCAGCTGTCAATGGCCTCTCCGTCAACCAGTACGGTACATGCGCCGCACTCCCCAACCTCACAGCCCTTTTTCACGCTGGTCAGTCCAAGGCGGTTCCTCAGGGTGTCCAACAGGGATTCCCTTGGGTCCACGGCCAATTCCACATCTTTTCCATTGACCGTCATATGAACGATATTAAGCATCCCACTCACCTCCTGCGTTGATTGCTGCCTGTCTCACCGCCCTCTTGCCAAGTTCTTCCACCAGCTGCAGGCGGAACTCCTTTGACGCCCTCCAGCTGGAACGCGGATTCACTTCCAAGAGTGCTCCCCTTCCAACCTTCTCAGCCAGGGCCTCCCCAAGCTCCATGCCGATGACCGACTGTTCTGTCTCATGGCAGCGGATGGGCGTGGGCGCTGCCACTCCATATGCAAGGCGCAGGTCAGCTATATGCTTTTTGTCTTCGGACAGTTTTACGGTTACGGCACAGCCCAGGGTTGCTATCTCCATGGCTCCCCTTTTTCCATATTTAATGTAATGGCCGCTGTATCCTTCATAATCCTCTTTTTTAATCCGGATGGAAACCAGCACTTCCTCATGCTTCCTCACGGTCCTGCCAGGCCCGGTGTACCACTGGCTGATCGGCACTTCCCGTATGCCCTCTGGTCCTTTTAATACCAGGACGGCATTCAGACAGCAGAAACTGCTGGCGCTGTCCGCACTGGTAACGCCGTTGCATACATTACCGCCTACCGTGCCGATATTGCGAAGCTGGGGGCCGCCTGCCATGTCCACCGCATCCCCCAGGATTGGAATCAGGTCCTGTATTATCTGATTGTTTGTAATATGGGAAAATGTGGTGGCAGGGCCGATTGCAATGGTGCCGTCCTCCTCCACACGGATGCCTTCCAGTTCCTTAATCCCATGTATGCTTACCAGGGAACAGCCTGCCAGCTTTCCTTCCCTGATTTTAATCAGTACGTCGCTTCCCCCGGATATCACCACTGCCTCCGGGTCCTTTGAGAGGGCGCGCACCGCATCGTCTACATCAACTGCCTGGTAGTATTTGTCAATATCATACATGCTAACACCGCCCTTCCTATATAAGTCCTGCTGCTTTAAAATGTTCCACCAGTTTCTGCGGGTCCAGGGGCAGGGAATCCACCGCCACTCCTGTGGCATGCAGTACCGCGTTGCGCACGGCCGGCGCCACCGGAATGGCCGGCGGCCCTCCCCGGGCCTTGGTGGCCAACGGAAGGTAACCA
>OCAS01000380.1_pt1 | contig 39364 bp, 40 predicted proteins | sample 1550751 | NCBI WGS metagenome assembly OCAS01 (sample SAMEA2580301, study PRJEB22360) | human gut metagenome | biome: human gut; feature: human-associated habitat; material: faeces | place: Denmark | collected 2008/2010
TTCAAGGTTCATGTTGTTGCTGTTCTCAGCGGCAACGTTCAATATCTTATCACATTGTTTTCGCTTTGTCAACAACTTTTTTAAATTTCTTTTTGAATCTTTTCAGATTCGCTTTGCCGTTTTCAACAGCGTGTTATATCTTACCAGATGTTCACGTGCTTGTCAACAGCTTTTTTATTTTTCTTTTTAACCCCCGCTGTTTTTCGCGGGTGAGTTATATTATACCATTTAACCACTGGTTTGTCAACAGATTTTTCCAATTTTTTGTACTCTTTTTTAACAAACGAGGAAGCCGGATGAAAAGCATACATCCAGTTCCCTCTTCTGCTGCTTTCTCCTACAAAAAACCATTTAATATGCGAAGAAACAGCCAGTTAAACAAATTGTTCTGATATAGCAGACTGAGCCACCAGCTCTTTTCAATCTGAAGCAGAACCGGACGTGTCCACACCATACCGGAGCAGCCCCGGATCACCAGTCCCGCCAGCCATATGAGCAGAAGACCTGCAATCGCTCCAAGCAGGGCCCCGGCTATCTGATTCAATTCCCATATGATCGGGAGCCGCGCAATCTGGTTCAGCCAGTGTGCTCCTATGCGGAAAAACAAAAATACAGCTGCAAACAAAATTCCCGTTCCAAATACGCGAATCACCATAGTTGCCAGATATGATCCAAGATAATCAAAAAAGCGATCTACGCCAAGCATATGGTAGATCTCGCTGTTATTATTTTCAAGAAGCACTTCTTTCATCTGTTCAGGCAGCTTCAGTCCTTCTATAATATTCCGCTGGTAAGCCGGCTGTATCTCCGTTTCCTCTGCCGCTTCGTTTTCATCTTTCACTCCGGCCATATGCAAAAGCCCCTGTCCTATTGCCTGATGGACTGCCGTATTCTCGTTCAGCACCGCTGTGACACACGGCATAGCCACGCGCGTCACAACAAGACTCAAAATCAGGGCTGACATTGTCACCGCAATGCGTACCAGCCCCCTGTAGTGCCCATACAATATCATAGACAGCCAGAATACGCCTACGCCTACAGACAGCCAGTGTTCTGCCCAAAAATCCATATTTGCTCCGTTCCGCCTCCGTGGCTGCACTAATTCCTACCCCTGAACTGCAGCTAATTATGCCTTTATTCCATTTCTACATTCAATACCAGCTTTTCAATGGCATCTGCCACCCCATCCTCATCATTGGTTACTGTAACATAATCCGCTTCTGCCTTCAGCGCTTCCACAGCATTTCCCATGGCAACACCAATCCCGGCTGTCCGGATCATCGTCATATCGTTTTCACCATCACCAAATCCCATAGTCTGTTCCCGACACAGGCCCAGATGTCCTGCCAGCCGAAGGATTGCTTCCCCCTTGGTTGCTCCCGGCGCATTAATCTCCAGATTATTATCCAGGGATGAACTGACGATCACATCGCCGCGTTCCTGAAGCACCCTTCTTGCGCGGCTGCGCTCCTGCTGGTCTCCAAAAAAGTAATTCACCTTTTCTACCGGAAGGTTCAGCTTACGCATCTGTTCCTTCACATCCGGCACTTCCTGTCTGGTCTGAAGAATCATGGTCTGGATTGCATCTGGAATCGCATAAGTATCCATATGCTCCAGAAAACGCTTTTCTCCATAGGCACGTCCATCCACATAAGCATCATACATCGTATGAAATCTTCCTGCCATCTCCAGGATATCAATGGCCTGGGCGCATCCAAGTTTGCGCTCATCCAGAATCCTGTGTTCTTTCACATCTTCCACGATCGCGCCATTCGTTGTAATTGCATACCGGATTCCCGGTAAAGAGCGCAGAAAATCCGGCACTCCGCCCCAGATACGTCCAGTGCAGGGTACAATATAAATTCCGCGGGAGATACATTCCCGCAGAACCGCTTCATTTCTGGCAGAGAGACGCTTCTGGCTGTCCAGAAGCGTCCCATCTAAATCTAATGCTATTAATCTGATATTTGTTTTCATTATATAAAATGTTCTTCCTTTAAGATCAGCATACCATCTTTGTCATACTTGGATGAAAACAATCCTTTGATTGCCTTTCCGAGTGACGGTTTTTCCGCACGATCCGCTGCTTCCTCAATAAGCGCCTCTGCCGCTTTCCTGGTCAGCGGGATGCCATCCTCTTCCATGATTTCAATTCGCTCATAGAGCGCCAGCATGCTCTTTCCGGTGATGCTGCAGTCGATCTCTGATGCATATTTGCAGCAATACTGCGCAAATTCGTCGATATCCATTTCTTCCTCTTCCGCAGGCTCATCCTCTTCTAAAACTTCCGGCTCCGGTGCACGCATAGCTTCATCATTGACCGGCTCAACCCGACGCACCGGGCGTTCATCTGGCTCAGGCTCCTGATGTACTTCAGGCTCTCTTTCCCGCACCGGTTCCGGACTCTGTACCGGCGGATAATCACAGCCAATGCATTCAAATTTATCTGCCAGAGACGGATTCTGCGCATGCAGCATTTCCATCTGTTTCGGGTTATCGATCAGGATAATGCGCATGCCACTGGTGTCGCGCGTCATAAGAGCCTCCAGCTCGCCGATCATCTGCGGAGTCAAATCCCCAGCTTCCTCGATCATAAGGTCTTTTCCACTCAGCTTATCTGCGCACGCAAGAATGCCCCGCTTGTTCAGTTTGGAGCCGGTAATCTTAGCTACCGGATTTTTGATCCCGGTTTCTTTCTGTATCTGCTTTAAGGTCTGAATTGCAATCTCCATACCTTTTTCGGGTGAACGTGCCTCAATCATCAGGTGATTGGCCATGCGTGGAAGCTCCGGCTCATCGTCAAGTTCCTCGATCTCCGGCTCGTCATCCTCCGGTTCTGTTTCCTGTTTTGCAGTCACGTTCTGCCCGGCTTCTGCTGCCGGCATACGCCGGATGGAATCCAGAACACGGGTTTTGCCCAGATCACTTTCTTCCTCTTCTACCTCATCCGTACCGATGCGTGACACTTCCCTGGCAAGCTGCGCCTCCGCCTCGGCCTGCTTCATCTGGGCCGTGATTGCTTCCTTTCCATAAGAAATATCCGGCGTAATACTGATATCCGGATTTTTCTCGTTTTCATCTTCCATTTCTGCCGGTTCTTCTGCTACCACTTCTGATTCTTCCGGAGTTTCCGTTTCTTCCGGCTCATGCTCTGTTACCGCGCTCTGTCCGGAAACTGGCTCCTGATCAGACGATTCTTCCTCATCATCCATGGTATCCTCTTCCTCGAAGGCCTGCTCCACTGCACGCAGTTTCTCCTCGTACTTATCCCGATTCTCCACCAGGTCCATCTGATACTTGTTTAACGGCGCATACTGAATTTTCAATTCCATGGCCTTATCTACATATTTGCCAAGGCCAAACATCAGCATGATCTTATCACAGGCCGCCACGCAGCGCTGTGCATCACCGGCACGATGATACAGATCCGCCAGTTCATACAGCCATTTTTCATCCAGCTCTTCTTCTGTGTAACCTTCCAGGGAATGGATCTGCTGCTCAATCGGCGCGTCCATAGCCTTTAAGATCATGTAACGGAGCAAATGCTGGCGCGGATCATCTCCCGCCAGGTCACAGAACTCCCGGTAGTAGGCATTGGCCTCTTCCACATTGCCTTCTTTTAACGCAAGATCGGTCAGCTTGTAAAGAAGGCGCTTTCCGATCGGTGCACGCTCAAAAGCCATGAGCAGAATTTCTTTGGCATCCTGATACTCATGGTTCTTCTCATATACATTTGCAACCATAGACAGCAGATTGGCATTGCGGACCTTTTTCCAGTCAATGGTGTCCGCAATCTTCATAGCTGTCTCAAAATCGCCCTGATTGCTTAATTTTCTAATTTGTTCTACTTTTATGTTAAACTCGTATTTATCCATCTTCTGCACTCCTTTCCTGCCTCCAGGCTGCAGTTTATGCACCGCACAAACGCTTACAGCTCTACGCGCCCTTCCAGGGCCCGCAGCAGGGTTACTTCATCAATATACTCCAGGTCACCGCCTACCGGTACGCCACTTGCAATCCGGCTCACGCGGATTCCCGTGGGCTTGATCAGCTTGCTGATGTACATGGCCGTGGTCTCACCCTCAAGACTTGAGTTTGTGGCAATGATCACTTCTTTTATGTCCCCCTGAAGACGCTGCATCAGCTCCTTCAGCCTGATGTCATTGGGTCCTATACCCAGCATCGGAGAAATTGCTCCGTGCAGTACATGGTACACACCTTCATACTTCCCTGTCTTTTCGTAAGCAGCCAGATCTCTGGTGTTCTCCACCACCATAATAGTCTTGTGATCGCGTTTGTCGCTGCTGCAGATCGGGCAAAGCTCCTGATCCGTCAGCGTATAGCATTCCTTGCAGTAGCGGATGTTGGCTTTAGCCTGTGTAATAGCTCCCGCCAGGCTCGCCACCTGCTCCTGCGGCATATTGATGATGTGAAACGCCAGTCTCTGGGCTGATTTGCTTCCAACACCCGGAAGCTTTGATAATTCTTCGATCAGCGTTGTGATCTGTTTGCTGTAATAATCCATTTTAGAATGGGAAGCCTCCGCCCAGACCGCCTAAGCCGCCAGTCAGCTTTGACATAGCTGCCTGAGACTCTTCCTCCATCTTGCGAAGTGCCTCATTGGTTGCTGCCACAATAAGATCCTGAAGCATTTCGATGTCATCCGGATCCACAACTTCCTCAGCAAGCTTCACGGAAAGCACTTCCTTCTTGCCGGAAACCGTTACAGTGACTGCACCGCCGCCTGCGGACGCGCTGTACTCTTTCTCCTCCAGCTCCTTGGTGGTCTCTTCCACCTGACGCTGCATTCTCTGCGCCTGTTTCATTAAGTTATTCATATTGCCCGGCATACCGCCCGGGAATCCTCCACGTTTTGCCATGATCAATTACTCCTCCTGTTTTCTATATCTGAATTGTTTTACTAATCTTCAATGGTAATATCCATATGGATCGCGTTTTTCAGTTCTTCGTCACTGACGTAGATGGTGTTTAAACGCTCTCCGGCGTTGCGCATGCGCGCTTTAAAATACATGGTCTTGCCGTACTGCTCCTCCACATACTTCTCCAGTGCCCCGAGAACCGTCGGACGGCTTCCGATGGCATAGTTGTCACTGTTAGAAAATACAATACACAGGCAGCTGTCGCCACTGGGTTCCAGCACCGTATCGCGAAAGCTTGGCCGGATAGATCCGCCCTGTTCCCGGATAATTTTCCCCCAGTCCTGGCGGATGAGGTTTAAATCTTCTAGCTGTGCCTTGGGAATGGCTACCTGCTGCGGAGCCTGCGCCGCTTCTGCCCCGGCAGCCGGCTGCATCATGGTTCCAGCTGCTCCCTGTGTTCCCATCTGGGCCGCCATCTGCTGCATCATCTCGACATTCACCGGAACCCCTTCATCCATCCGGTCCTCCAGTTCGTCCAGGCGCTGCAAAATAGAATCCAGACTGGGTTCCATCTGCGGCTTGGTCAGCTTGATCAGCGCCAGCTCAATGAGCACACGCTTCTGACTGGCATAACGGATCTGATTGGAAAGTTCAGAAAAGATACGGATAAATCGCATCAACGTTTCTCCGTTTATCATCTCCGCCTCTTCCCGCAGGAGCTTTAAGTTATCCTCCGACATATCCAGCATATTTTCCGCGTCATCCGCGGTCTTTAACACCAGAAGATTCCTCAGATACCAGATAAAATCTGTGACAAACTGTCCCAGCTCCCGGCCCTGAATAACCATCTCTTCCAGCTTCTTCATGCACGCGGTCGTGTCTTTTGCGATCACGGCGCGAAGCAGCTCGCTGAACACACCGGAATCAACCGCACCGAGCACTTCCAGCACATTGTCATAAGTAAGCAGACTGCCGTAATGGAATGCCACGCACTGGTCCAGAAGACTTAACGCGTCTCGCATGGAGCCGTCTGCGGCTTTGGCCACATAGCGCAGGGCCTTTTCCTCTACCTGGATTTTTTCTGCATCGGCCAGTTCCCGCAGACGGGCCGCGATGGTGTCGATGGTGATGCGCCGGAAATCATAGCGCTGGCACCGGGAGAGCACCGTAACCGGGATCTTGTGGACTTCCGTGGTCGCCAGAATGAAGATCACATAAGACGGCGGCTCCTCCAGTGTCTTTAACAGCGCATTGAAGGCGCCGGTAGAAAGCATATGAACCTCATCGATGATATAGACCCGGTACGCGCCCTCGGTAGGCGGATACTGAACCTGTTCGCGAATCTCACGAATATTCTCAACACCATTGTTGGATGCTGCATCAATCTCTATCACGTTCATGGAACTTCCCGACGCGATGGCTTTGCAGGCCGCGCATTCATTGCAGGGGCTTCCATCTACCGGGTGCTCGCAGTTAACCGCCTTGGCAAAGATCTTCGCAATGGTGGTCTTACCGGTTCCACGGGTTCCGCAGAACAGATAGGCATGACCAATACGCCCGCTGGTAATCTGATTCTTCAGGGTCTGCACGATATGATCCTGACCCTTAACATCATCAAACTGTGCCGGACGCCATTTACGGTACAGTGCAGTATATGACATAGTTCTTAACTCCTTGCTGCCGGCAGTCTGTATACAGGATTGCCGTTATTCGTTGCCAAAGCTGATTCCGATCATCTTGGCTTCCTGAATCATAGAGCAGTTCGGGTCTACCGTCTTTAACTTTCCGGCAACCTCTTCTAACGGGACCTCAGTGATCTCGTTATTCTTTACTGCTACCATGTAACCGTATTTCTTTTCCTGAATCAGTTTGGCTGCCGCCGCGCCAAGACGGGTGGAAAGCACCCGGTCATATGGACATGGCTCTCCGCCTCTCTGCGTGTGGCCCGGAACGGTAACGCGGACTTCCTGTCCGGTCTTCTCCGTGATCTGGGCGCCAAGGGCATAAGCTACAGACGGATATACCACCTGATTCTTTTTCTTTTCTTTTAACTCTTTTTTGCTTAAAGCCGCATCCTCTTTGGAAATTGCGCCTTCCGCAACCGCCAGAATGGAGAACCGCTTGCCCTGTCTGCTGCGTTCCTTTAAGGCTGCAACAATAACATCGATGTCGTATGGAATCTCCGGAAGCAGGATGATATCTGCCCCGCCTGCAATTCCGGCATAGAGCGTCAGCCAGCCAACCTTATGGCCCATAACCTCTACAATGAAAACCCGGCCATGGGATGCCGCGGTTGTATGAATGCAGTCAATGGCATTAGCTGCTACATTGATGGCACTCTGGAATCCGAAGGTCACATCGGTTCCCCAGAGGTCATTATCGATTGTCTTAGGAAGGGATACCACGTTCAGCCCCTCCTCCCGCAGGAGATTGGCCGTTTTCTGGCTTCCGTTTCCGCCCAGCACCACCAGACATTCCAGTTTTAATTTCCGGTATGTGTGCTTCATGGCCTCTACCTTGTCCAGACCATTCTCGTCCGGAACACGCATCAGCTTGAATGGCTGTCTTGAAGTTCCGAGGATGGTTCCGCCCTTTGTCAGGATTCCGGAAAAATCCGAAGGTTTCATAATCTGGTAATCTGCGTACATCAGGCCTTTATATCCATCTTCAAAACCAATGATCTCTACATCTTCAAACATCTTATACAGCGCTTTGGCTACGCCGCGCATGGTTGCGTTTAAGCTCTGGCAGTCGCCGCCGCTGGTCAGCATTCCAATTCTCATTGAAGACACACCCTTCTTTCTTTACTTTTAGTAGACATAGGGAAAATTTCCCCATTCTGCTTCATTATAATACACTGGTTTCTCGTTTGTCCATGGTTTTATTGCGAAAACGAAACTGGCATTAACAAAAAAATAGCAGGAGTATCATGAATGGCTAAAGCCTATCATACTCCTGCTAAACTATTCTTTTTAAATCCGCGCACCCCGCTTTGTATACGGCTCACAGGCGTTACCCTGGCAGCCAGCTCGGTCCAGGCTTCCTTGCGGCACACAGAATGACTCACTTAGTGCTGCTGCATTCCTGCCCTGACACGGTTCATGAGGTTCTGTTGCGCAAGACCCAAACGTCAACGCCGCTTACCAGGGGCAGCCCTGCAAGATCGCATCCGAGGCGGGATATCACCTCTGCTGGAGCGGATTGCAGATACAGGGCACCGCTATCTCCCCGGCTGCGCGGAAGCTTTTTGACTTGTTCTTGTGCGCACCTGCGCGTTCTCCCGCAAATGCCTGTTTAGTATACCCCAGGAAGCAGGGTTTTGTCAAGGCTGGCCGGAATTTTCCAGTTCCTTTTCCGAAAACATGATGCTATTCCGCTTTCTCCGGATCTGCATCCTGCAACTGCTTCTGGGCCTTTAACTCTGCCCGTTTTTTGCGAAGATCCTTAAAAAACCGAGACAGCATACCGGAACATTCCTCCTGGCACACGTTGATGTCGGTCTGTACCTGGTGGTTGAAGCCTTCTTCGTGAAGCATGTCCAGCACCGAACCGGCGCAGCCCGCTTTGGGATTCATGCAGCCGATGACCACTCTGGGAATCCGTGCCTGCACAATGGCTCCTGCGCACATAGGACACGGCTCCAGAGTCACATACATCGTGCAGTCCTCCAGGCGCCAGTCGCCCATCTTTTTGCAGGCTTTCCGCATGGCGATGATCTCCGCATGCGCCAGCACCGTCTTGTCTGCCATGCGGCGGTTGTAGCCGCGACCGATGATCTTGTCCTGATAGACGATGACACAGCCGATGGGGACATCACCCAGGGCTGCTGCCTTTTTTGCCTGGCGGATGGCTTCCTTCATATAGCGAATGTCCTCCGGCGATGCGGATGATACCTGTTTTATTTCTGATGCTTCTATTATCTGATTCTCTTTTGTTACCTTTTCTTCTGCCACAATCCATTCCTTTCCGGGTTCCACATTCATGCACCCAGATATTTTCTGCTACCAGTATAGCGGAAAATCTTCTATTATGAAAGAGACAATCGTTACAGCCGGATATCCGTATACCAGTACCCAAATCTTCCATCGCCCTGGGGCTGCTTCCTGGCCAGCACAAAATGCGGAAAACCGAACATGGAAGCCATATACTTTTCATTGCTGAAATAATGGCCCGGAACGCCGAGGAGATAGCGTGGCGGCTGCTGCGGATCCAGAAGCTTTGCCAGAATCAGATGCCGGTAATTATAATAGCCGTGAAGAAGGAAGCTGTTGTTGCCGTAGGTCCAGATTTCCCTGGGCAGAAGGCCGATGTCCTGCGGTTTGATAGACAGGATCTCGCAGCCATTGTCATAGTCAAAAGCCAGAACTTTGGTGTACTGATCACTCATTTTCTTCCAGATGTTCGTGTCGGCCAGTTCCTCGTTTTCCTCCCGGTCCAGTTCCGCGAGACGGGCCGTATCTTCCGGGCCCTGAGGCTGAGTCCGCTGCTCTTCTGGGTCCTGTTGAGACTGCATCTGGGAGCGCAGAGTTGCCTGCTGCATCCCAGATTCTATTCCTCCTTTATCAGAGCTTTCATGTTCTTCTCCCCATGGCGCTATCGTCTCAAGCTTCTGCTCCTCCGCCTCCAGCTCTCGCTCAATCTCTGCAGAAATCGGAAACTCCTGCGCAGTTTCCTGCATAACCGACTCTAAGTCTGACTTCGGAATGTGTTTCGAAATCTGTTTCGAAATCGATTCTGAGACTGGTTCTGGAACTGGCTCTGGTAGCGGCTCTGAGTCCGGTTCTGCTGCTTCGCCGTTCTCTGTCATTCCCTCAAGCTCCGCTGCCCGAACCTGTACTTCAGAATCCGACAGCACAGTTTCTTTTCCAGAAAGTTGTACTTCATTTCGTCCCAGACCTGCCTGCTTCTGCGCTTCCCTCTCTTTCTGTTCCTTTTCCTTTCGCTCCTGCTCTTCCTTCTGCTTTCTCAGATTTTCTGCCGTCACTTCCGCCAGCTGAATCTCCGCAGTCTGCGCCACCGCATCTTCCCAAATGGTGGTGTAGCTCTGCCATGCATTTTCCACATCATGAATGGTGAGTCCATAGCAGTCCTCCATGCAAAGTCCAGAACCATCTACATTCTCTGACTGCACCTGAGTGCGGTATTCCCCCGCACCGCTGCGGATAAAGATCCGGCCAAGCAGAAGTTCGCCGCCGGAATGAAGCAGATACACCCCCACATCGCTGCTGCCCACATACACTTTCTTGACATTCACCTGAATGCGGCACTGCAGGCCACGCATATCAATCTTGGCAAAGCCGATGTTTTTCCCCTTTTCCCCGCCCTCATAGGCATATATGTACGAAATCAGTCTCCGATAATCAGACATAGCTCTCATCCCCTCCGCAATTGATGTACTTCATAAAACTCCCAAAATACATAATTAATATATGCGAAAGGGACAAGAGCTATGTCCATGCTATTTACAGTTTTCCGTAAAATAATTCGCCAGCTGCGCAAACTGCTGTAAATCCAGTGCCTCACCGCGGATGGTGGCTGGTACGCCCAGGCTTTCAATGGCTGCCACGATCTGCTCCTTGGTAAAGGAAACATCCGGCGCATTGTTCAGTCCATTCTGCAGAGTCTTTCTGCGCTGGTTGAAGGAAGCGCGGATGAGGCGGAACATCAGCTTCGGATCTGCCACCTGAACCGGCATCTCTTTGTGACGGGTCAGACGAATGACCGCGGATCCTACATTCGGACGCGGAATAAAGCAGTTCGGCGGAACGTTTGCCACAATATACGGCTCAGCATAATACTGCACCGCCAGAGACAACGCGCCGTAATCCTTGGATCCCGGTCCCACCTGCATGCGGTCTGCCACTTCTTTCTGCACCATAACCGTAATGTTGTCAATCGGCACATTGCTTTCAAACAGTCCCATAATGATCGGTGTGGTAATGTAATATGGCAGGTTTGCTACAACCTTGATGGGGCGTCCGCCATTGTGTTCCTCTGCCAGCTTTTTTATGTCAACCTTCAAGATATTCTCGTTGATCACAGTGACATTGTCATATTCTGCCAGGGTCTCTTTCAGAATCGGGATCAGGTTGTTGTCGATTTCTACCGCAACCACTTCTCTGGCTGCCTCAGCCAGATACTGGGTCATGGTTCCAATACCCGGGCCGATCTCCAGCACCATATCCTCTTTTGTCACGCCTGCTGCCCCAATGATCTTGTCCAGTACATGGGGATCGATCAGAAAGTTCTGTCCGAACTTCTTCTGGAAAGCAAACTGGTATTTCTGGATCACCTCGATGGTATTCTTCGGGTTGCCAAGTTTTTCTCTCATTCTATAATTCTCCTGTTTCGGCTGTTCACTTGTATTTCATCTTATCTTATCATACAATTTTTTCGATTACAATGAAAGCCGATACATCTGTTTCGCATTCCGATTCGTTATCTCAATAATCTGCTCTACCGACACGTTTTTGATCCTGCTGATTTCTTCCACCACATAGGGCAGATTCAGCGAGGAATTGCGCTTTCCGCGGTTCGGTACCGGGGAAAGATACGGGCAGTCAGTCTCTAACACAATCCGGTCAAGGGGCATATAAGCAACCACCTCTTTTAACTTTTTTGCGTTATTAAAAGTCAGCACCCCGCCGATTCCCAGATAAAGTCCCATGTTCAGATACTCTTTTGCCATCTCCAGACTATAAGAGAAACAGTGAATTACACCGCCAATCTCCCCTGCCTTTTCTGCCTTCATGATATCCAGGGTATCTTTCGCCGCGTCACGGCTGTGAATGATGACCGGAAGTTTCTTCTCCCGGGCCAGTCCCAGCTGACGCACGAACCACGCTTTCTGAAGCTCCGGCTCCGGCTCATCCCAATGGTAATCCAGGCCAATCTCACCAATCGCTACCACCTTTTCCTCTTCCGAAACATGGCGCAGCCAGTCAAAGAGATGGTCATTCAGTTCTGCCGTCTCGCTTGGATGCACACCAACTGCACCGTATACGAACGGATACTTTTTCATCAGTTCCAGTGTATTTTTCGTTGTCTGGATGCTGGCACCCACGTTTACCACGGCCTCAATGCCGTGTTCCGCAAGACTCCTTAAGACCGCATCCCGGTCCTCATTAAATGCCTCATCATCGTAATGGGCATGGGTATCAAAAATCATTATATTCTCCTCTTCTGAAAAAGAATGTGTCCCGACTCATTTCCGCACCGGGCTGCATCTGCTTTGACAGTTATCCGAACACCATCTTTGAAATTCCGTAGAGCACAAGCAGATGCAGCGGATACACCAGATAGAAAAACCATTTCCCGTTCCAGGTTCCCCGGGTTCCGTTGTAACAACGGATCAGAAAAAACGCCACTGCAAGTCCCGGAATATAAATCGGCCGGAACTCTGCTGCCGCCATTAGGACAAAGCCCGCCAGACACGCTGTATCCGGTGTCAGGCGAAACCAGAACAGCACCGCGATCAGCATAATACCGGCCGCGTCATAGTCAGTCCGCAAAAACCAGGCCAGAAGTGCCGCTGCCACAATCACTGCCATCTGCCGGTACTGTGCCAGGGCTGCATCGGTATTCCTGCCAATCCAGTCCACCGCAGTCAGCATAAGCACACCGAGAAACAGTGTGAAAAATATATTCTGGCTGTGTGTATTCCATATTTTTCCGTAAACAAGTAAATCAAAGGGAATTTCCGAAATGAAAGCAAATACACCAAGGCGCAGCGCATATCGGCTGCGGTCTCTGGTGTGACAGAATCCTTCTGTCAGCAGGAACACATAAATCGGAAACGCCATACGCCCCGCAGACCGCAGAATCCAGAATACCTGGTTCCACCGCTCCGCCAGTGCATCCTCCCCCACCGCATACAGTGCCGGGATCAGGCCGTAAGCCAGAAGACGGATCGCCGCATGATCGCACAGCATACTGACAACGGCAATCAGCTTTAACTGATTGCCGTTTAATCCATGTCTTAAAATCTGTTTTTCTGTCATCCGTCTTAGCAGATTTCAGCGCCGGACGGCATCTTCTTCTCCGGAACCATCAGGGACAGGTTGCCATCTGCGTCTTCTGCGCAGAGGAGCATGCCCTCAGACAGAACACCGGCCAGTTTTGCAGGCTTTAAGTTGACAACTACCATAACCTTCTTGCCCACCATCTCTTCCGGTGAATAGTGTGCCTTGATGCCGCTGACGATCTGCTTTACCTGGCTGCCGATCTTAACCTGGGAGCAGAGAAGCTTTTTGGACTTCTTGACTGCCTCGCAGGCAATGATCTCGCCAACCTGGAACTGAAGCTTTGCAAAATCATCATACTCGATCTCAGCCTTCGGCTCGATGTCGATGACCGGCTCTTCTTCCTTTGCTTCCTCAGCTTCCGGCTGTGCTGCCTTCTCTGCCGCGCGCATAGCCTCTACCTTTTCCATCACTTCCTTGAGGTCCATTCTTGCGAACAGGATCTCCGGTGCGTCGGTTACATGCTCGCCGGACGGATACAGACCAAACTGGTCCATCTCAGAAAGGGCACGCTTCTGTGCATGGAGCTGGGCCAGGATCTTCCTGGAGGTATCCGGCATGAAGGACTCCAGCAGGGACGCGCCGATAGTGATGGCCTCTACCAGATTGTAGAGAACGGTTGCCAGACGGTCTTTCTGAGCCTCGTCCTTTGCCAGTGCCCAAGGCATGGTCTCGTCGATATATTTGTTACAGCGGCGGAAGATGTTGAAAATCTCGGTGATGGCATCTGCCACACGAAGCTCATTCATCTTGCTCTCTGCCTTCTTTACGGATGCCAGAGCGACATTCTTTAAGTCCTCATCAACGGCGTCGGAAGCACCGCCGTTTCTCACCTCGCCGCCAAAATATTTGTTGGACATGGAAATGGTGCGGTTTACCAGGTTTCCAAGGATGTTTGCCAGGTCAGAGTTCATGCGCTCTACCATCAGCTCCCAGGAAATAACGCCATCGTTCTCGAACGGCATCTCATGCAGAACAAAGTAGCGGACAGCGTCCACGCCGAAGAAGTCTACCAGGGTATCTGCGTAGAGCACGTTGCCCTTGGACTTACTCATCTTGCCATCCCCCTGTAAAAGCCACGGATGACCAAATACCTGCTTCGGAAGCGGCAGATCCAGCGCCATCAGGAAGATCGGCCAGTAAATGGTATGGAAGCGGATGATATCTTTACCGATCAGATGAAGATCTGCCGGCCAGTATTTCTTGAACAGTTCACCGTTATTGCCATCGCAGTCGTAGCCAAGGCCGGTGATATAGTTGGTCAGTGCATCCAGCCATACATAGGTAACATGCTTAGGATCAAAGGAAACCGGAATGCCCCAGGTGAAGGAGGTTCTGGATACGCACAGATCCTGCAGACCCGGAAGCAGGAAATTGTTCATCATCTCGTTCTTTCTGGATACCGGCTGGATGAACTCCGGATGCTCGTTGATGTACGCAATCAGGCGGTCTGCGTATTTGCTCATTTTGAAGAAGTAAGCCTCCTCCTTGGCCGGCTGTACCTCGCGGCCGCAGTCCGGGCACTTGCCGTCTACTAACTGGGACTCGGTAAAGAAGGACTCACACGGTGTACAGTAAAGGCCCTCGTAGTAGCCTTTGTAGATATCACCCTGGTCGTACAGTTTTTTGAAGATTTTCTGTACCTGAGCCTCATGGTCTGCATCGGTGGTACGAATGAATTTGTCATAGGAAGTGTTCATCAGATCCCAGATTGTCTTGATCTGGCCTGCCACATCGTCTACAAACTGCTTCGGGGTTACACCTGCAGCCTCAGCCTTTAACTCGATTTTCTGACCGTGCTCATCGGTACCGGTCTGGAAACGGACATCGTAGCCCTGCTCTCTCTTAAAACGCGCGATGCTGTCTGCCAGTACAATCTCGTAGGTGTTGCCAATATGCGGCTTGCCGGATGTATAAGCGATCGCGGTGGTGATATAATACGGTTTTTTACAATTACAATTTTCATTCTGACACATGAGCCAAATTCCTCCTAAATTCTCGCTGCCGGATCTGCCTGTCAAATGTGACTTTTCCTGTTTTTGCACAACCGGCTCAGCAACTGCGCAGGCCTGTTTTTTTCGCTGCGCTGATTAAATCAACTATATCATAAAGTCTGCGAAAACTCAATATAGTGCACGGGGTTCCTCGTGCCTGCACCCCCCGCATATATTGTATTTCTCAAGAGTATATTATATAATTAGGAACACTTAAGACCATTTTGGAGGATCACTTCATGCATAAAAACTACAAAAAGCTGCCGCCATTTGTAGCCGCCGCGCTCTGCGCCGTACTGCTTTGTTCCTGCGCTCCCGCGTCCCGCACGCCTCAGCCTACAACGGCCGCTCCCTATGAGGAAGAAACCTCTGCAGACTACGAACAGCTCACTGAAAGCAGCCTGAAGGAACAGCAGCGTTTTTCGGCTCTGGAGGAAAGCCTGTTTCAGGATGAGATCTCCGCATCCCGCCTTGATCTGCATTTTCTTCTGAAAAACCCGGAGGGCCGCGGCATCACAAAAACCGATGCGCCGATCGCCCCCATCTCCATGGAGGCTTTTTTGCAGACAAGAAAGGATCAGGAAGAACTGCGAAGTGAGCTTTCCGGTTTTCAGACCGCCCTGCTGACGGACAATCAGAAACTCACGCTCCGTATCCTGGAAAGCCTGATGAACACTGAGAAAAAGGGCGAAGGACTAGAGCTTTACAGCCAGCCGTTAGCACCCACCATTGGCATCCAGGCCCAGCTTCCCATGCTGCTCTGTGAGTACGCCTTCTACACCCGTCAGGATGTGGAAGACTATTTGCATATTCTGGAATACCTGGATACTTTTTACGGACAGATTCTTTCCTTTGAGCAGGAAAAGGCCGAGGCCGGGCTCATGATGAGCGACACCTCCATTGATCACGTTATAGAATCCTGCAAAAGCTACCTGCTGGTTCCGGGCAATAATTTCATGATCAACTCCTTCACAGAACGGTTAAATGCGCTCCCGGATCTGACGGATGATGCCAAAAAAGAGTTCTGTGCCCGCAACGAAGCTGCCCTGGAGGAACACTTTGTCCCCGCCTATAAGCTGCTGATCGAAGGTCTGGAAAAGCTCAAGGGCACCGGAACCAACGAAAAAGGCATGTGCGGATATCCGGATGGAAAAGCTTACTACGAATATCTTGTATACACAGCAACCGGAACCTCCTACCACTCTATAGATGAACTGATGACTGCCACCGAGCAGGAAATTTCCGATAACTTACAGATCACCTCAAAGCTGTTGTCAGAACACCCGGAGCTGGAGTCCATGCTTGACAACTACCAATACCGTCAGACGGAACCGACGGCCATCATGGAGGAACTGAAGGAGCAGACCTTAAAAGATTTTCCGCAGCTTCCGGAATGCAGCTACACATTAAAGGATGTGCCAAAAGCGCTGGAGCTTTCCCTAAGTCCTGCCTTTTATCTGACTTCGCCAATTGATGACAGTTCCCAGAACGTCATCTACATCAACCGGAATCCGATCTATGACAACCAGCCCCTCTACAACACCATTGCCCATGAGGGTTATCCGGGACACCTGTACCAGACGGTATGGTTCCACACCCACTGTGACTCTGATCTGCGAAAGATTTTAAGCTTTTCCGGCTATACGGAGGGCTGGGCAGCTTATGTGGAGGCTCTCTCTTACCGTCTGGATAATGGTCTGGATCCGCTGCTTGGCGAACTGCTGGAGGCCAACTCCAAGGCCACACTCGGCATCCACGCCTATCTGGATATGGCCATCAATTACCTGGGCTGGGAACAAAAAGATGTTCAGAAATATCTGTCCACTTACTTCAGCGATTCGGAATCCATTGCAGATTCCATGTTTGAAACCATGATAGACAATCCGGCCAATTACCTCTCCTACTTCATCGGTTCCCTGGAAATCCGCAACATGCGGGAGACAGCCGAACTGCAGCTTGGGGATTCTTTCGATGCAACGAAGTTTCATTCCTTCCTCCTGGATATGGGAAACGCTCCCTTCGATGTGATCCAGGCCTATTTCACTACCTGGCTCATGAACCAGAAGATGGGAAACTAAACTTGTAAATGCAGGCAAAAAAATCCGCCCGGAACCCTTTTCAGGATCCCGGACGGATTTTTATTTACCTGATTTTATTTCATAAAGAACTTCTGCAGATCTGCCTCAGTGGTATCTTCACCAATGGTGATGAGTTCTGTTCCGGTCAGTCTTGCAAACATTGCGATATCATCTCTGGTCAGTGCAGTAGATACAACAGAGTGATGAGCGCCGCCTGCGTAGCACCATGCTGCGGTACCGATCTGGAAATTCGGTTTGTGGCGGTACATGATTCTTGCTACCGGAAGGTTCGGCATCGGTTTCGGCTGTTTTACCAGCTCAATATCTGCGCAGATCAGGCGGAAGTGATCGCCCATATCTACCATGGTTACCTGAATGCCATCACCGGTCACACCGTCAAAGATCAGTCTTGCCGGATCTTCTTTACCGCCAATGCCAAGCGGCAGTACATCAATTTCCGGTTTGGTTGCTGCGAATGCCGGCGGAACCTCCAGCATATGGGATGCCAGCTCAAGCTCCTGACCCGGAGTTAAGTCGTAGGTGTAGTCTTCGATGAAGCCGGTAGCGCCGTCTCTGCCCTCAGACATCTTCATGAGTACTGCGGATAAAGCGGAGATCTTGTAATCGCCCTCCGGACCAAAGCCGATGCCCTTTGCCATTAAGTTCTGGGCTGCGATACCCGGAAGTTGCTTTAATCCGTGCAGATCCTGGAAGGTGTCTGCAAATGCGCCGATACCGTTGGCTGCCAGGAATTTCTCCAGGCCAACCTCATATTTTGCCTGCTCGCGAACGGAGTCGATGCGGTCAGTCTTCATGGTGTACTTGTCGGTGTACTCCTTCATCTTTGCGTCAATCTCTTCCTCAGTCACTGCATTGATGGTGTCAACCACATCGCCCAGTGCAAAGTAGTTGCACTCCCAGCCGTATTTGATCTGGCTCTCTACGCGGTCACCGTCGGTTACTGCTACTTCGCGCATATTGTTGCCGAAGGAAGCAACCTTTAAGGATTTAGAATAAGAAATTGCCTTTGCAACTTCTGCGAACTGACGGATCTTTGCCACTACATCATCATGCTTGTAGTAACCTGCAACAACCTCGTGCGGGATGCCGAGTCTTGCTACGATGAAACCGTACTCACGGTCTCCATGAGCTGCCTGGTTTAAATTCATGAAGTCCATATCGATGGTGTCGTACGGAAGCTTCTCATTTGCCTGGGTGTGCAGATGCAGAAGCGGCTTTCTCAGCTCCTGAAGGCCCTTGATCCACATCTTGGCCGGGGAGAAGGTATGCATCCAGGTGATCACACCAATACAGTCATCATCGCAGGATGCCTGACGCATGGTCGTGATGCAGCTCTCGGAGTTGATGATCGTCGGAACCAATTCCACCTCTGCCACATCTTTTAATTTCTCATTCAGGAATTCTGCCATCTGGCGGCTGTCCTCAGCCACCTGCTTTAAGCACTCGTCTCCGTAAAGGTCCTGGGAGCCTACTGCAAAGTATAACTTCTTCATGTCAATCTACCTCCTATAAATGTGAATGATCATCTTATATCACGAACCGAGTTTCCGTTGTTGAATGCCACCGGAAACTGGTGCGCGTAGTTCTTTTTCTGCCAGTCCGGATCCTCCATCATGCGGAGCAGGTTCCGGGCTGTAATCCGCCCAAGGTTATACTTTGGATGGATCACGGATAAAATTTTCAGTTCTGCTTCCTGTTCCGGCCCCGCATCGTCAAACGATACCAGGGAAATATCTTCCGGCACACGCAGTCCGCGTTCCTTCAAAAAATCCATATAGAAGCCGGCCACCTCATCATTGTAGAGGATCATGGCCGTGCAGTCTTTGGTCCGGCGGTACATCCGCAGCAGACTCTTTCTGCTCAGTTTCTCTTCCATATCCTTGGTGGAATACCACCGAATACAGTCATCGTCAAAATTGATTCCATAATCTGACAGACATTCAATAAAGCCACGATAACGCTCAATTCCCTGTATGTCATCATACTTAAAAATTCCTCCAATGCGGCGGTGTCCGTTCTGGATCAGTATCCGGGTCAGTTCATAGCCTGCCCGGGCATCCGACATCTCCACACTGTCGAACTGTTCATTTTGATAATGATTGTGAATGAACAGGGTCGGAATGTTCCGTTTCCGGATTTCCTTATAAAGACGCAGATTTGGATTCGGGAAGGTGGACCGGGTTCCCTCAATAATGAGCCCGGCCACATTCCGGTTTAAAAATCCTTTTAAATACATTTCTTCGTCGTTCAGCCGGTTTCTGGTCACAGCTACATCAATTTCAAAGCTTTTATTCCGAAGCACCGACTCAATTCCCGCATAGACCTGCGGAAACAGATAATCCGAAAAGTAGCTTAAAATCAGTCCCACATGGGGGCGTTCGCCGTCTGCGCCACTGTTTTCATACGATACATAAGTGCCGCTTCCTTTTACGCGGATGATCAGTCCATCCTTTTCCAGACGGTCCAAAGCATTTCGCACCGTCTGCCTGGAATATCCGAACTTTTTCTGAAGGATATGCTCCGACGGAAACTTGTCCTGATTCTTGATCACTCCGCTGGTGATCAGAGTACGACCCCAGTTGTAAAGCTTCTGGTATTTCAAATTTTCCTGATTCTGACTTCCCGCTGTTCTGGGCATATCATCAAACCTCCGATGCTTTTCCTTATGCTGTCATTCCCCAGTCTGATGTCTGTTTGTTATTTGATTACCTGCAGGGACTGACGGTCTGCGAATACTGCTACGAATACCAGGAATACCACGCCCTGAATCAGCTGCATCAGCTGTGTGGAGAAGCCCATCATAGTCAGTCCGCTGTTTAATACGATGTAAAGCAGGGAACCTACGATGATATTCTCAAAACGTACCTTTGCGCCGCCGGAGATCGGCATGCCGCCAAGTACGAGGGCGATCAGGATCTGGGTCTCTAACTGGTTACCACCGGAAGAAGTAACGGAACCAACCTTGATAACGTTGATAAATGCCGCAAAACCGGTAATCGCGCCAGCTAATACGTAAATCCAGAACTTCATGCGGTCAGTACGGATACCGGAGAACATCGCTGCTTTCTCACCGGCACCGATGGCCTTTAAGTAGGTACCAAACTTGGTGAAACGGAACAGTACAAATCCGATTACCAGGATCAGCACGGTGCATGCGATCTTTAACTCGGTACTGTCAAAGTTAATCAGCTTTGCGGAACCTGCTACCGGCGCGTTGGTTGTCAGGTATTTGATAAATCCGCGGAACAGGAACATGGTACAGATCGTAACGATGAAGGATTTGATCTTGCGGTATACATAGAAGTATCCGTTGATGGCTCCGATTGCTGCACCTGCTGCAATGCCGCCCACAATCGCAAGCGGGATGCTGGTCTTGGAAAGCATACATACAACGATGGATGCAATACCCAGGATAGATCCCTGGGAGAAATCCAGACCGCCCATGGTCATGATAAAGAATACGCCTGTCGCTGCGATCATGGTCACATATACCTGTGACAAAACGAGCGGAAGGTTTCCGATCATTCTGAAGTTCGTGAGAACGTTAAATAATAAGAAAATGATAATCAGTCCCGCGATCGGCAGAAGGGAACGGATCAGCGACATTTTTGATAATTTCTTGAGCTGCTGCTCTTTCTGGTCTGTGTTTGTCTTAACTTGATTCTCCATTGCTGCCTCCTTATACCATCATCGTAATCAGGCTGTTCTCATCGAGGGCCTCATTACGCTCCAGCTCTCCGCTGGTCTTGCCATCCTTCATGATCATGATGCGATCGCACATACCAATGAGCTCCATCAGCTCCTCGGAAATCATGATGATGGACTTTCCATTCTTTCTCATCTGGTTCATTAACTGGTAGATATCCTGTTTTACCTTGATATCAATGCCTCGGGTCGGGCTGTCTAACACAACGATGTCAGAGTCCTTGCCGATCCATCTTGCCAGAACGACCTTCTGCTTATTACCACCGGAAAGATCCGATACAAACTGGTCTACATTGACCATCTTAACAGACATCTGTTTTGCGTATTTGTTTGCAAATTCTTTTAACTTTTTATCGCTTAACAGATGACTCTTGCCAGCCAGGCTGTCCAGAGACGGAAGGCAGATGTTGTCACCGATGCTCTGGTTTAACACTACAGACTCGTTATCACGGTCCTTGGACGTGTATGCGATGCTGTGTTTGATCGCAGTCGGGATATCATTGATCTGGGTTCCGTCTGCCAGCTCCACCGTACCGGTACGGTCATAGGAAGCACCGAAAATTGCTTTTCCGATTTCATGCATACCAGACTCGGACAAACCGCCAAAGCCAAGGATCTCGCCCTTGTGAAGGTCAAAGCTTACATCGTGGATCAGGCCCGGAACAGATACATTCTTTACAGAAAGAACCACTTCATCAGAAACCTTCTCGCCATAATCGGAACGATAATAGTCACCCGTTACCTCACGGCCAACCATGAGTCGTTTTAAATCATCCTCGGTTACATCTTTGCTCTTAACCGTATCGATGTAAACACCGTCACGCATGATGGTGATGGTATCGGACTTGTCCAGAACCTCCGGAAGGTCATGGGAAATGAAGATGATGGAGTTGCCGCTCTCACGGATCCGGTTCATATGCTTGTACAGTTCTTCACGTCCCTCCTGGGAAAGTGCGGTAGTCGTCTCATCGATGACAACGATCTTCGGATCAAAGTAGGTTGCCTTTACGATCTCGATGAGCTTACGGTCCTCAAAGTTATACTCATCAATGATATCTGCTGCCTTGATGCGCTCAAATCCATATTTTTTCAGGAGCTCCGTTGCCTTCTTGTTCATGGCATTGGTGTTCTTGATTCCCATATGTACGAACTGGTCTTCATGGCCCAGGAAGATATTCTCTGCCACAGTCAGGCCTGACAGGGTACCAAGCTCCTGCACGATAATGGAGACACCCTCGTTATTTGCCTCAACCTGGTTTTTCGGATGGATCTCTTTTCCATCCAGTACAAAGGTACCGCTTCCGATGCTGTAGATACCGGTCAACATGTTGGTCAGGGTTGATTTACCGGAACCGTTCTCACCGATCAGCGCATGTACCTCGCCTTTGTTTACGTTAAATGAAACATTCTGAACCGCCTTCGTGATACCGAAGGACTTGCAAAGATTTTTTACCTCTAACCTTACTTCGCTCATTGCATTTCCTCCCTATGATCTACTTGACGATCTCGCCTTTTGTTACTTTGGTGGTTACCGTAATGATGATCAGCAGCGCAAGGCCGGTGATAACATCCTGGATTGCGGTCGGAGCACCCATGGCGATGAATCCGAAGAAGATGATGTTGATGACAAACTCACCGATCACAATTGCCTGTAACGGCATACCGTATTTCTTAAATGCCAGTCCGAAGAAGCAGCCCATGGTCGGAACGAAGTTACGGCTCATGGATGCCATACCGGTTACTGCTACCATGGAAGATCCATAGCTGATGGTCAGGACTGCCATGACGCCAAGGAACGCACCACTTAAGATGAATGCCAGAACCTTGTATTTGTCAACATTGATACCCATGTTCTTGGCTACGAACTCGTTGCTGCCGATTGCGTAGGTGTATGTACCGATCTTGGTGTAGTTTAAAAAGATGTAAGCAACCACACAGGCTAACACTGCCAGGATAATGTTGCCCGGCATCTGGCCGAAGGCGCGCAGGTTAGACGGAAGAGTCTGCTCCACGCCGCCTGCAATGTAGTTTGCGATGGACTCGTAGATGAGTGCAAGACCAGTGGTTACGATCATGGACGGAATGTGAAGCTTAACATAGAAAACACCGTTCAGTAAACCAACAATGGAACCGGTCACGATGCTGCCGATGATAAGGCCTGCATAGCCCATTCCGAATCTCGATGCAAATACGCAGCCAACAATTGCGGAAAGCATGATGTTTGCGCCAATAGAGAAGTCGAACATTCCCATAACCATGACGAAATAGAAGCCAACTGCACCGACTGTGGCGATCAGGCTGGCCTGGAAGTAGCTCAGCATGTTGGCCGGTGAACCAAAGTTAGAAGGTGTCAGGATCTTAAAAATCAGCCAGGAAAGCACTACCAGACCAAACAGGATCAGATAGCCTTTCGCAGTTCCCGAAAGTTTTTTCTTTCCGGGTGTGTCAACAACAGGAGTTCCCATATTCTTTACCTCATTCTTATTTCATACTAAGACATGACGGCCGGCATCGCCGCGCGATACCGGCCGTCTCAAGCTACTCAGCCCAAATCATCTTTTGTAAATTATTTACCAGCTCTTGCTGCTGCATCTTCGATGGAGATCTTGGATGCTGCCTCTTTCAGGCCCTCAAGATCCAGCTCAGACATCTCAACCAGTTCCTCATCGGTGTAAGGAAGCTGATCTACGAAGTACTGCTCGTAAGCTTTGTAGTCATCTGCGGAAGATACATACAGGTACGGGAACGGAACATCCTCGAACTTGCCTTCAAATCCGCTGTAGTTGCCCTTGATTGCATTGTATACCATCATGAAAGCGATAAGCGGGTCGCAGTAATGTCCGCCGGACTGACCAGCCATGGAACCGTTCTCAAGTCTCTCTCCAAGATCCGGAAGGAAGTCGGTGGAAACAATGTCGATATCCTGAACTTTGCCTGCACGCTCAACTGCTGCGATAGCACCCTGAAGCGGGTCACCGCCGCCGCCTGCCGGGATCAGTGCGTCAAGAGTCGGGTCTGCAGACATCAGAGCCTCTGCTGCCTTGGAACCACCCTCAGAAGAAGTACCAGCGTACTGCGGCTCAGACAGCTTAGCCTGATCATCCGGATGCTCTTTGTTCCAGTTCTCAACGCCTGCTTTGTAACCTTCCCATCTGCCTAACCAGGTAGCATCACCCTGCTCCCAGCCGATCAGACCGATGTTTCTATCGCCCTTGTCCAGAAGGATCTGAACCAGTTTCTCGCCGTTCTCCGGCTCGTTCTCATGAACTGCACCGATGTAGTACGGAGACTGGGTTGCCATGTCGTAGATATCTGCGCTGTTATCCTTGCTGATTACACGGAAGAACTGTGCCAGATAAACCTTGTTGTCGTTTGCGGTCTTGATTGCAGAAGTCATCTCGGTATCGGAAGAGTTACAGATAATGATACCCTGGCATCCTGCTGCTGCAAGCTGCTCAACAGAAGCGGTAACCTTCTCAGATACATGTCCCTGGTCAACATACTGAACCTGTACCCCTAAAGCCTTTGCTGCTTCATCCAGGATCAGTTTACACTGGGAACCAAGAACGTCGGTAGAAGACCAGATGGAAACACCGATCTTGATGTCCTTATTGTCGATACCGGAAGCTGCTGCCTCGGTGGTCTCTGCGCCGCCCTCTGCCTTGGTATCAGCTGCCGGAGCTGCTGTGGTTGCGCCTGGTGGTGCGCCGGCACAATTTTTAACTCTTCCGGGGGTTGCGGCGGGGTGCGCCCCCCCCGCCACAAGCGGTCAGGCTTGCCAGCATCGCTGCTGCTGTCACGGTTGCCGTTGCTTTTTTGAAGACTTTCTTCATTTTGATTCCTCCCAACATGTTTTTTGATTGTTTTCAACAACTATCATGGCTTTATTATACGTTTTGACAGCAAATTGTGCAATACAATACAAGATATTTTTTCTCGAAAGTTGTATTTTTTACTATACAATATGATCTAAAAATTGTCATATCATTCGTTCTTTTTTATCAACAGTGTGCATGTTCCATCATTTTTCGAGGGCATTAGCTGTCGTTTATTGTGTATTTTTGTCAATACATGCGTTGAATCTTTAACGTTCAGGATTCTTTTCAAATACAACTTTGAGAGGCGGAGGAAGCTGTATGGTATTGGATATCTTAAAAAGCAGTACAAAAAAAGAGACCGGCATTTGCGCATTGCACTGCCGGTCTCTTTTTTTGTTTCTTTATATTATTTTCCTGCATCCACAAAGCTCAGTCCCTCTGCCAGGGTCTGGCCGTCTGCCTTGATGGTAATGGTCTCTGTATCCAGGTTCTCGCAGAACGTGTTTGCTACTGCCTGCAGAACCTTTTCCTGATTCTCAGACGGGAACTGACTTAATTCCAGAGTTGCCTTTTCTGCCATGGTGGTGTCTGCAGTTACGCCCGGACCTGCTTCCTGGCTGGCAACACTGCCCTCGGTGGTGAAGCTGACCGCCTTAGTACCGTTATCCAGAACTCCGTACTGAACAAGAAGATCTACCAGACTCTGTGCATCCAGGGTCTCTACGGAATCCATGGTTCCCTCGATCTTGCTTCCATCTTCGCTGACACTGTATACAGATACCATGGTAAGATCCGGCGCCTCCTGATCAACTGGTCTGCCGGTTACAACACCCGGGCCTGCATCTGCAGTAGACTCAACTACTTCTTCCTGCTGCGGCTCTTTCACTTCACCGGTTTTATTTTTCTCGGTGGTCGGGGTACATGCTACTAATGATAAGATCATCATGGCTCCCAGTAAGCCCATGACTAATTTCTTCATAATGATAAAGCCTCCTTGTATGTTATGCTTTCGCCTTGCGAAACCAGATATTCAGTTTTGCAAGGGCTTTGACAAGGCTTTCGGTTTCGTTGGGAGTCAGATCCTGCAGGATTGCGTCAATCATATTGTGGTGGAACTGTTCATGATGCTCATAGGCATGCTTTCCTTTTTCAGACAGCGAAATATAGACTACACGCCGGTCTTCCTTTCCTCGTTCCCGGGTCACGTAGCCTTTCTTCACCAGACTGTTCATGGCTATGGTCAGGGTTCCCACTGTCACAGAAAGCTCTTTGGCTATTGTAGACATGTTCTTGGGTTCTCCTGTGCCAATGGCCTGGATCACATGCATATCGTTATTTGTAATATCCTGGAATTCCTCCGTAATGATAACCTGTTCCTCTAAATCCATCACATCACGGAACAGCTTTACCAGGGCATCGTTTAATGTCGCGTAAGTATCCACTTTTCTCCCTCACTGCACGCGAAGCCTGTCGCTCCGCTCTTGATTATACATGATTTACTATCTTTCGACAACCGCGTTTTTCTTACAACATTGTGAAAGAAATGTGTTCTTGGTAATGTTTTACTTTCCCGTAATCCAGATGCTGGCCGCAATCCCGGCCGCTGTAGCGATGAGTGCGCCCGGCACTGCATAGCGGGTCCGGCGCACTTTTACACTGCCAAAATAAATACTCAGACAGTAAAAGACCGTCTCTGTACTGCTCATTATGACAGAGGCCGCCATACCGATACGACTGTCCGGCCCGTACTGCCTAAACATATCCAGCAAAAGCCCCGTAGCTGCTGAGTTGGACACCAGCCTTACCAGAGTAATAGGCACCAATTCCTGCGGAATATAAAACAGTCCGGCTGCTCCCGCGCAAATATCCGTTATCGCATCCAGTAGTCCGGATGCCCGCACTACCCCCACAGCTGTAATCAGACCAATCAGAGTCGGCAAAATGTCCGCCACTGTTTTCATGCCGCTCTTTGCGCCATCCAGAAAATCGTCGAATATCGGGCGGCGGGAAATCAGACCGAAGGCGATCACATAGCTGATGACAAGTGGAAGAAGCATTTTGGAAAACCACAGAATCATAAATGAGCAGCCCTCCTGTTCTTCCAGTCCATCATCTTACAGAAAACCACCGCCGCCAGCGTAGAAATTGCCGTTGCAGCCAGCGCCGGTCCCAGCACCGCCTCCGGCTGCTTTGACCCATATTCGCTCCGGTAAGCAATCAGTGTCACCGGAATCAGCTGCAGAGACGAGATATTTAAAATAAGAAACGTGCACATGGATGAGGTGGCTGTACGTGCCTTATCCCCGGCCGCCTGAATATCTTTCGCCATCTCCTGCATTGCTTTTAATCCCGCAGGCGTTGCCGCCATGCCAAGCCCCAGCATATTGGCAATGATGTTTACCGCAATCGGTTCCCTGGCCGGATGATCCCGCCCAAGCTCCGGGAACAAAAAATCAAGGAGCAGCGTCATTCGCCCGGCAAGCCATCCCACCAGTCCGGCCCGGGTTCCGATTTCCATGATACCGCACCAGAATGACAGAATTCCGAGCATAGTAAGACCCAGACTCACGGATTCTTTTGCAGAGTCCAGAAGAGCCTGGGTCACTTCATTCCATGTTCCGTTTATCGCTCCCCACAGCATTCCGGCTAAGAGCATGCCGCCCCAGAGATAATTCAGCAATACCGGTCACCTTCCGTTCGAATGGTGCTGGCATTCCTGATCACTCGACCGAAAAACAGCACCGTTTGCTTTCAGTCTATGGAGTTTCCAGCTCTTTTATGTCATACAGGGAACACTTTCCTTTTATCATGCGGTGTTTTTGCTTTTTATACAGTCTGTTTTCTGCATTACCAGCACTTCCTGTTACACTGCTCCAACCAGATCCTGCACCACGGCTTCCACCGTCTCAATCTTATCCGCACGGTAGGCATTACTTCCACAAAACAGCAGCGCGTCATTCAGCGCACCCTCTGCCGCATTGGACAGAGCCTTTGTGATGCAGTACGGAATATTAGCCGGATCACAGTGCTCCAGGCACTGGTAGCAGTGGGTGATCTTCGCCTTCTCTCCACGCTCTTTCATGGCCGTGATTTTCTCCAGAAACGGGTTCACAATTGCCCGTCCCGGCATACCCACCGGACTCTGGGTGATCACAATATCTTCGGCCGTCGCGTTGATGTAGGCCTGCTTGTAGCTCTCCGGTGCGTCGCATTCCTCGGTGGTGACAAAACGTGTTGCCACCTGCACAGCATCCGCACCAAGCTCCATGGCATGCTCCACATCCGCCCTGGTGTAAATACCGCCTGCAATGGCTACCGGAATATGTTTCTGGTACTTCTCCTCAAACTGCTTTACCACCTTCATGATACCGCGGATTTCTTCATCATACAGATCCTGATGATAGGTATGCGGCACATCCTTTGTGTCTGCACCGTAGCGGCTCAAATCCTCTCTGGAAAAGCCCAGATGACCGCCTGCCAGCGGCCCCTCGATCACCAGGAGATCCGGAATGCGCTTATACTTGCGATCCCACATTTTGCAGATCACCATAGCGGATTTTGCAGTGGACACAATAGGCGCTATTTTCGTCTTTGCCCCTTCCACAAGCTCCGGCAGGGACACCGGAAGTCCGGCTCCGGAAATAATAATATCCGCTCCGGCCTTCACAGCCTCCTTCACATACTGGGCGTAGTTGCGGGTTGCCACCATAATATTAAATCCTATAATACCCTTCGGCGCAATCTCCCGCGCTTTCTTCAGTTCCTCACCAATGGCGCGCAGATTCGCCTCCATAGGTGACTTTAAAAACTCCGGATCCTTAAATCCGATCTGCGCGGTGGAAATGATGCCAATACCACCTGCTTTCGCTACTGCTCCTGCCAGGGAGTGCAGGCTGATGCCTACTCCCATTCCCCCCTGAATGATGGGATATTTTGCTGTAAGATCACCGATTTTTAACGCTTTCATTATAATACCTCTTACATATTCCGGAATCTCTGGTAACGGGACTCCCGAATTGCTTCCTTTGTCTTACCGCTGTACCGCTCAAAGAATGCGGTCATGCTCTGTCTCATATGCTCTGCCAGCTCTGGCATAGTTTCGATGGAAGCCGGTTCCGGCTCCGGGATCACTTGCTCGATCAGGCCGCGCTCATAAAGATCTGCTGCCGTAATCTTCATAACCCTGGCTGCATCCGGGGCCTTCTTGCTGTCCTTCCACAGGATGGACGCAAATCCCTCCGGAGAAAGAATAGAATAAATGGCATTTTCCAGCATCCATACTTCATTGGCTACCGCCATGGCCAGCGCGCCGCCGCTTCCGCCTTCTCCGATTACGATTGAAAGGACCGGAACGGTCAGTGCCGCCATCTCAAAAAGGTTGCGGGCAATGGCTTCCCCCTGGCCGCGCTCCTCAGCCTCAATACCGCAGAACGCGCCAGGTGTATCTACAAAACAGATCACCGGTCTGCCAAAGGTCTCCGCCTGCTTCATCAGGCGCAGCGCCTTGCGGTATCCGTCCGGAGACGGCATGCCAAAATTCCGGTGAATGTTTTCCTTGGTGGTGCGGCCCTTCTGCTGGCCGATCACCGTTACCGGCATACCGCGGAAGGTGGCAATACCGCCGATGATAGCTCCATCATCACTGAAATAACGGTCACCATGGAACTCCATAAAATCATCAAACAGCGCATGAATGTAATCCAGTGCCACCGGACGGGCTGCGCTTCTGGAAAGCTGCACCGTATCCCAGGCATTTTTTCCACTCTTTTTCTGTTTTTCCAGATAGTTTTCCACAGACTCTGCAGGTTCTGCCTGCACATACTGTGGATTCACAGTCATTTCCTGTTTCTTGTGCATCCGCAAAATGTCTGCCAGCACATCCCTCTGGTTTTCACGGTCTACGATCTTATCCACAAAACCGTGCTCCAGTAAGAACTCTGCTCTCTGGAAGCCCTCCGGAAGCTTCTGGCCGATGGTCTGCTGAATAACACGAGGCCCTGCAAATCCAATCAGAGCATTGGGTTCTGCCAGGATGATATCGCCTAACATGGCAAAGCTGGCTGTCACGCCCCCCGTAGTCGGATCTGTCAGGACGCTGATAAAAAGCTGTCCTGCCTCATGATGCTTTTCCAGTGCAGCAGAAGTTTTGGCCATCTGCATCAGGGAAACAATGCCCTCCTGCATTCTCGCGCCGCCTGAGCAGGCAAAAATAATGACCGGAAGTTTTTCCTCGGTAGCACGCTCAACCATGCGGGTAATCTTCTCGCCCACCACATGTCCCATACTGCTCATGATGAACCGGGCATCACAGATACCAATGGCAGTCTCAAAGCCTTTGATGGTTCCCTTTCCGGTTACGATAGCTTCCTGAAGTCCGGTCTTTTCCTGTGCTGCCTGGACCTTCTTCTCGTATCCCGGGAAATCTAATGGATTGGAAAACGCCATTTCCCTATTCCATTCTTCAAAGCTGCCCTCATCCAGCAGCATCTCAATCCGGCGGTACGCATGCACCCGGAAATATCCGCCGCACTTCGGGCAGACATACAGATTGTTGCGCACGTCTTCCACATAGATCGGCTGGCCGCACTTATTACACTTTCTCCAGAGTCCCTCCGGGATGTTCGGCTCTTCTTCGCTTTTAGCCTTACGGTGCGTGTCGATCATGGTATATGTCTTTTTGAACATATTTTTAAACATACAGGATTCTCCTTAATAGGCGTAAGACACAGGAAAATACTTCCCTGTGCCTTATTACATTACTTACAGTATTCCGGGAACTGATCCGGGATAAATCCGGTATCAATTTTGTGTCCGTCCTGATAAACCGGATTGCTTAAGATCTCGAACTGGAAATCCAGGTTGGTGTCGATGCCTTCAATGATCAGCTCGCCCAGCGCGCTTCTCATCTTCGCAATGGCCTCTGCACGGTCTTTTCCGTGTACGATCAGCTTCATCAGCATGGAATCATAGTTGGCCGGAACCTTATACTCATTGTAAATGTGTGTGTCCACACGGACTCCGTTGCCTCCCGGGATGTGAATGTTGGTAATCTTTCCCGGACACGGCATGAAATTCTTTGCCGGATTCTCTGCGTTGATGCGGCACTCAATGGCATGGCCCTGGATACGGATATCCTTCTGGGTCACGCTTAATTTCTCTCCTGCTGCCACACGGATCTGCTCTTTGATGAGGTCCAGACCGCTTACCAGCTCCGTTACCGGATGCTCTACCTGGATCCGGGTGTTCATCTCCATGAAATAGAAATTTTTATTCTTATCTAACAGAAACTCAATGGTTCCCGCATTTTCATAGCCAACGGCTTTTGCCGCCTTTACGGCAGTCTCACCCATCTTTTTGCGAAGCTCCTCCGAGATTGCGATGGACGGGGATTCCTCCAGCACCTTCTGGTGGCGGCGCTGAATAGAGCAGTCACGCTCGCCTAAGTGAACAACATTGCCGTACTTGTCCGCCATGATCTGGAACTCAATATGACGCGGGTTCTCTACGAAACGCTCCAGATACATGGTGTCATCGGAAAAGCCCTTCACGGACTCCATCTGCGCATTCTGGAAGTTGGCTTCAAAGTCTTCCTCACTCCAGGAAACGCGCATACCTTTACCGCCGCCGCCGGAGGATGCCTTGATCATAACCGGAAAACCGATCTCTTTCGCCATCTTCAGAGCCTCTTCTACCGTGTAAACCGGCTCCTTGCTGCCCGGAACGACCGGTACTCCGGCCTCCACCATGGTCTTTCTGGCTGCGGATTTATTTCCCATCTTATTGATGATCTCCGCAGACGGACCAATGAACGCGATGCTGCACTTCTGGCACAGCTCCGCAAAGCGCGCGTTTTCGGAAAGGAATCCGAATCCCGGATGAATCGCTTCTGCCTTCATGGCTACGGTAGCTGCCAGAATACGCTCCATATTCAGGTAACTCTGGTTTGACGGTGCCGGTCCAATACAGATGGCCTCATCTGCCAGAAGGGTGTGCAGACTGTCGCGGTCTGCCTCCGAGTAGACTGCCACGGTCTTGATTCCCATCTCGCGGCAGGCCCGGATAATTCTTACCGCAATCTCGCCGCGGTTCGCGATTAAGATTTTATCAAACATTCCCGTACCTCAACTCTGCGTTTCCGCGGCCTTACTGGATCGCAAAGGTCAGCTCTGCTGATACCGCGATCTTTCCTTCTGCATTGGTCGCAACAGCCTTGCCAACGCCGATCGGGCCTTTGCGCTTAATGATTTCGCACTCCAGCTTCAGGCGGTCTCCCGGCAGCACCATCTGTTTGAATTTTGCGTTGTTGATGGAACCGAAAAACGCGGTCTTGCCCTTATTCTCCGGCAGGCTTAAGATAGCTACCGCCCCAACCTGTGCCAGCGCCTCGATCATCAGCACTCCCGGCATAACCGGCTGTCCCGGAAAATGGCCGTTGAACTGCGGCTCATTAAAGGTAATGGATTTATAACCAACCGCGCGTACGCCCGGCTCCAGCTCATCGATAAAATCAATCAGCAGAAACGGATGTCTGTGCGGAATGATCTCCTGGATTTCTTTGATTCCCAGTCTCATAATATACCTCCTATCGGATGCGGAACAGCGGCTGTCCATACTCTACCACGTCTTCGTTGTTCACCAGGACTGCCTCTACCACACCGTCATATTCACTCTCGATCTCGTTCATCAGCTTCATGGCCTCAATGATACCAAGAACCTGACCTTTCTTTACGGTATCGCCTTCCTTTACGAATGCCTCTGCCTCCGGAGAAGCGGAAGAATAGAAGGTTCCTACAAGCGGAGAAGTCACAACCTTATCAGAACCAATATCCAGGGTACTCTCCTTTTTCTCTTCAGCTGCCTTTTCCGGTGTCTCAGATACCGCAGCCGGAGCGGCTGCCATCTGCATCGGCATTGTGCCCATCATCGGAGCGGCCGGCTGGGAAATCACAACTGGAGCAACCGGAGCCTGTGCTACGTTTTTCTTCTTCTTTTTCTTGAGCACCAGCTTCTGGTCACCCTCTTCATATACAAAACTGGTCAGGCCGTTATCGGAAACAGCCTGGATCAGTGTTACGATCTCATCAATCGTCATGGTCTACCTCCTGAAGCCTTACGCCTCGAATTTCTTTACCAGCAGGGTTGCATTGTGTCCGCCAAAGCCCAGGGAATTGGAGATTGCACAGTTTACATCCATCTGCACGCCCTCACCCTTGCAGTAATCCAGATCGCACTCCGGATCATCCTTCTCCAGGCCTGCGGTTGCGTGGACATAGCCCTCCTGAATGGACTTTACACAGGTGATAAACTCCACACCGCCTGCTGCACCTAAAAGATGTCCGATCATGGATTTGGTGGAGTTGATCTTAGTCTTGTATGCGTGATCACCAAGCACGATCTTAATGGCCTTGGTCTCAAATAAATCGTTATGATGGGTACTGGTACCGTGGGCGTTGATGTAGTCTACATCCTCCGGCTTCATGCCAGCATCTGCGATGGCCATCTCCATAGCCTTTGCCGCACCGCTTCCATCCTCAGCCGGGGAAGTGATGTGGTAAGCGTCACCGGTTGCGCCGTAGCCAGCCAGCTCTGCGTAAATCTTCGCGCCTCTTGCTTGCGCATGCTCTAAAGACTCTAACACAACGACACCTGCACCCTCGCCCATGATAAAACCGCTGCGCTCTGCGTCAAACGGAATGGATGCACGGGCCGGATCATCGGTGGTGTTCAATGCAGTCAGGGAGGTAAATCCAGCCACGCCGATCGGAGTAATGCTTGCCTCTGCGCCGCCTGCTACCATCACGTCGGCATCACCATACTGGATGGTACGGAATGCTTCACCAATGGAGTGGGTGCCGGTTGCACACGCGGTTACTACATTGATGCATTTGCCCTTCATGCCAAACTGGATGGAAACATTTCCTGCTGCCATATTGCTGATCATCAGCGGAACCAGAAGCGGATTTACACGGCCCGGTCCTTTTTCCAGAAGTTTCTTATACTCACGCTCAACGGACTGCAGGCTTCCGATACCGGAACCAATGCTTACGCCCACGCGGAACGGATCTTCCTGGCTCATATCAAGTCCTGCATCCTCAACAGCCTGTCTGGTCGCTGCAACTGCGAACTGGCAGAACTGCTCCATTCTCTTTGCTGCCTTCGGATCCATGAACTGCTTCGGATCGAAATTCTTAACCTCTGCTGCCAGCTTTGCCTTGTAATCTGTCGTGTCAAAATAGGTGATCGGTGCAATGCCGACTTTCTTTTCCTTTAACCCATTCCAGAATTCTTCTACGCTGTTGCCGATCGGGGTGATGGCACCCATGCCGGTTACTACTACTCGTCTGCTCATATCTGTTCTCCTATATTAGATAGCCATTCCGCCGTCTACGCAGATGACCTGTCCTGTAATGTACTTTGCTTCGTCAGATGCTAAAAACGCTACCAGATTTGCCACATCTGCGGTCTCACCGAATGTTCTCATCGGGATCTGGGCATTGATATTTTCTCTAATGGTATCAGACAGCACATCTGTCATATCAGTCTTGATAAAACCAGGTGCTACTGCGTTACAGGTGATACCTCTGCTTGCCATCTCTCTAGCCACTGCCTTGGTCATACCGATTACTCCAGCCTTGGAAGCGCTGTAGTTTACCTGTCCTGCATTTCCCATCACTCCAGATACGGAAGAAATGTTTACGATATGTCCGCTCTTTTGCTTTAACATCTGGCGGGAAATGTGCTTGATACAGTTGAACGCGCCCTTTAAGTTGGTGTTTAATACTGCGTCAAAATCCTCTTCGCTCATCTTCATCAGCAGATTGTCGCGGGTGATCCCGGCATTATTTACCAGAATGTCCACACGGCCATAAGTTTTCACCACATACTCCATCATCTCTGCTGCCTTGTCATACTCAGACACATTGCACTGCAGAGCTTCTGCCTTACCGCCCAGTGCCTCGATCTCTTTCACAGTCTCCTCTGCTTTTGCTGCAGAGCCATTATAATTGACAACAACAGTTGCTCCCTTTGCTGCCAGAGTCTTTGCGATTTCTTTTCCGATGCCGCGGCTCGCGCCGGTCACCACCGCGATCTTTCCAGTTAACATCCTTTGATCTCCTCTACAACCTTTGCCACGTCATCCAGTTTCTCTATATTAAGAACCTTTACAGTTCTGTCGATCTTTCTCATAAATCCGCTTAACGTTTTGCCCGGACCAATCTCTACGAAGGTATCCACACCGTCAGCCAGCATGGTATGGACACTCTGCTCCCATCTGACAGAAGAGGAAACCTGTTTGGTCAGGAGCGGCTTTACCTCTGCCGCGTCCGTTACATACTGCGCGGTCACATTGGCCACATACGGAATCTGCGGAGTATGTACTTCCACATTTTCCAGCACCTCGCCCAGCTTCTCACCAGCGCCGATCAGCATGCGGGAATGGAACGGTCCGCTTACATTTAACATGATGGTGCGCTTTGCACCAGCTTCTTTTAACTTTTCGCAGGCAGTCTCTACTGCCTCTTTCTTTCCAGAAATAACAATCTGCCCCGGACAGTTGTAGTTTGCGATCTGCACGCCCTCGATATCGGCAATGGTCTCCTCAATTGCAGCCGCATCCATAGCCAGAACAGCTGCCATAGCGCCCTGCCCTGCCGGAACTGCCTGCTGCATCAGGATTCCTCTCTGTCTTACGGTTGCGATGGCATCTTTCTCGCTCATAACGCCGGCAGCATAGAGTGCGCAATATTCACCCAGGCTTAAGCCCGCAGTCACATCCGGCTTTACCCCCTGTGCTTCCAGTACCTTTGTCATGGCAATGCTGGTGGTCACCATCGCTGCCTGGGTATATTCGGTGATATCCAGACGGTCATTCTCCGTAAAGCAAAGCTCCGGAACGGAGAATCCCAGGATATCGGTTGCCAGGTCGAAGGTCTCTTTTCCTTCCTTTGTCTGCTCATAGAAATCCTGTCCCATGCCGCATACCTGTGCGCCCTGTCCCGGGTAAATAAATGCGATCTTACTCATCACTCTTGCTCCTTTTTCTCTCTTACTTGCGGCCCAGAAGTGTCTCTGCCTGTGCCATCATCTCATCAATCATTTCCTTGCAGGTCTGCTCCTTGGAAACCATTCCTGCAATCTGTCCTGCCATCACGGTTCCGTTGGTAACATCACCTTCCTGAACCGCCTTGCGAAGCGTTCCGAGGGTCAGGTACTCCAGCTCCTCAAAGCTCTTGCCCTCATTCTCCAGCTTCACATACTCTCTGGTCATCTGATTTCTTAAGCAGCGCACCGGATGTCCGTGGGTGCGGCCGGTTACGGTAGAATCAATGTCTTTTGCCTTTAAGACACGGTCTTTGTAGTTCTGGTGTACGGTGCATTCCTTTGCAACCAGGAAGCGTGTTCCCATCTGAACTGCTTCTGCGCCCAACATAAAAGCTGCCGCGATACCGCGTCCGTCACCGATACCGCCTGCCGCGATAACCGGAATAGAAACCGCATCTACGACCTGCGGTACCAGAGTCATAGTGGTTGCCTCACCAATGTGTCCGCCAGACTCGGTTCCCTCTGCCACAACTGCGTCTGCGCCATAGCGCTCCATTCTCTTTGCCAGAGCTACGGAAGCCACAACCGGGATTACCTTGATACCGGCTGCTTTCCAACATCTCCATATATTTTTCCGGGTTTCCGGCACCGGTGGTTACAACCTTTACGCCTTCCTCCACGATCACCTTTGCCACCTCATCGGCATACGGGCTCATCAGCATAACGTTTACGCCAAATGGCTTGTCGGTCACCGCCTTTACCTCACGGATGTAATTGCGGATTACCTCTGCCGGAGCGTTTGCTCCGCCGATCAAGCCCAGGCCGCCTGCCGCAGATACTGCCGCTGCCAGATGGCTCTCTGCCACCCATGCCATACCGCCCTGAATGATCGGATATTCAATGCCTAAGAGTTCTGTAATTCTCGTTTTCATCTGACTCCTCCAACTTCCTGCTTTCCATCAGGATTGCGCTCAGAGCTTGTATTCCAGACGCAATCCTGATGTGCTGTCTAAAAAAGGGTGCAGGGCTTACGCCTCTACACCTTTCTCCTTCAGGTAATTCATAACATCGCCAACAGTCAGCAGGTTCTGCAGATCATCAGACGGGATCTCTACAGAGTACTCATCCTCCAGGGCCATAACTAACTCAAACAGATCCAGGGAGTCAGCACCTAAATCCTCTTTAAAGGAAGAAGCCTCGGTGATGCTGTCTGCATCTACGCTTAACTGGTCTGCAATGATTTCTTTCATTTTCTCTAACATAATTTTGATCTCCTTTGATATGAAATATTTTCTTTTATAATTTGAAGGAAGCGGCATTTCATCCGCATTCCATACTACCAGGTTAACAGGACGGCTCCCCAGGTAAGACCGCCTCCAAAGCCTGCCAGCACCAGTTTGTCACCCCGGCTTAGCTTTCCTTCCCGGTTTAACTGGTCTAACAGGATCGGCACTGTAGCGCCGGAAGTATTTCCATACTTGTCAATGTTCATTGGTACTTTATCAAGAGGCTGCTTTAACCGCTTGGCTACCGCCTCGCAGATTCGGTAATTCGCCTGGTGCAGAACAAAATATTTAACACTCTCAATATCCGTTCCGCTCTCGGAAAGCACCTGGTTAATGCATTCCGGAACTTTCTTTACCGCAAACTTGAATACCTCCTGCCCATTCATGTAGATATACCCCAGCTCTGGAGTTTTTCCGTTCAGGAAATTTCCCTCACTGCGGGCCAGACAGGAAAGCACCATGCCCCTGGCTCCATCAGAACCCATAACCGTATGAATGATACCGTCTTTTTCATCTGCCTGAATGACTGCCGCTCCGGCACCATCTCCAAATAAAACGCAGGTTGCCCGGTCACTCCAGTCAGTCAGCTTACTCAGACAGTCGGCACCGATGATGAGTCCCGTCCGATATACACCGGCCTGGATAAATGCCTGGGCGGTACTGAGCGCGATTTCAAATCCGGAACATGCCGCACTGATATCAAACGCCATAGCACGAACCGCGCCGATGGCCGCCTGCACTTCACAGGCTCCGTTCGGGAAACAGTGATCCGGTGAGGATGTCGCAAGCAAAATAAAATCAACTTCCTCTGCCGATACGTTTGCGTTCTTTAGGGCACGCTCTGCCGCTCTGGCGGCCAGCACACTGGTGCCTTCCGTTTCCGCGATACGGCGCTCATGGATTCCTGTGCGGGTGACAATCCACTCGTCACTGGTCTCTACAACCTCTGCCAATTCTTCATTCGTCACAATCCGTTCCGGAACATAGGAACCGGTTCCAATAATTCTGCCTGTCATGCTCGTACCTGTTTCCTCTTCAAATTCGTGCTAAACTTTGTCATAATCATCTGAATTTTATTTTTAGCTTCAAATGTTTTGATACTCAAAGTATTTTGACGTTCTTATCTTATAGAATAAAAGGAGTTTTGTCAAGCAATATTTCCCGACAAAACTCTTCTGAAGCCAATCTTTTATTTTGTTTCAATCTGCTCATCTTTTAAAAGACGCATCATCAAAACCACCACATGCTTCCGTTCCTTATTCAGTGCCTCCCACTCGCATACAGGAAAATCTTTCGCAGTATTCTCATCCGGACCGTCTTCTACCAGACTTAAAAACTCCGAACATCTCATGCCAAACGCCTTGCTGATCTTTGTCAAAGTGTCAATGCTGACCGTGCTTCGCTTATTAAACATTGTAGTCAGGGTTGACTGCTTGATTCCGCTTAACTGAGAAAGCCGGTAACGGCTGTATCCCCTCTGCTTCATCAATTCTTCAATCTTAAGCAACAGCCTCTCGTTCTCCATGATGTCATATCTCCTTCTCCTTTGAATACCTCTATCTTATTGGATTTCAGAGACATGACATAGATTTAATATTTTGATAATATATATCGGAAAATTGACATATATTTCCATTTTTATGATTCTTTCTGTTCCGTCAGCATGCGGTAGACATCCCGCTTTGCGATTCCCCGGTCCTTTGCCACCAGCTTCATGGCTTCTTTCCGGTCAATACCCTGGTTCAGATAGAGCTCCATATGCTCCTCCAGACTCATCTCTTCCCAGGATTTCTGCTGCTCCGCTTTCAGTTCTCCAATGCTCTTTCCCTCAATTACAATAACACACTCACCTTTTGGCGCCTCGGTCTCGTAACGAAGAAGCGCCTCCGCAAACGTAGTACGGTAAGCTTCCTCATACTTTTTCGTCAGCTCCCGGCAGATCGTGATACGCCGGTCTGCTCCCAGTGCATCTGCCAGCTCCTGCAGGGTGCGCACCAGATGATGAGGTGCCTCATACACGATCATAGTCCGTGTCTCCGTCTTTAACTCTTCCAGAATCCACTGACGCTCTTTTTTGTCCACCGGCAAAAATGCCTCAAAACAGAACCTTCTTGTGGCCAGACCGGATATAGTCAGCGCCGTAATGCAGGCTGCCGGTCCCGGAAGGGATGTCACCTCAATCCCGGCTTCATAACACTGCTTCACCAGCTCCTCTCCCGGATCCGAAATGCCCGGTGTTCCCGCGTCTGTCACCAGCGCAATGTTCACGCCCTGACGCATCTGTTCCACCAGATAGTGCGCCTTGTCAATCTTGTTATATTCATGATAGCTTGTCATCGGGGTCTTGATCCCGAAATGGTTCAGCAGCTTTATGCTGTGTCTCGTGTCCTCTGCCGCAATCAGATCTGCTTCCTTTAAGGTATTGAGTACCCGCAGCGTAATGTCATCCAGATTGCCAATGGGTGTCGCGCAAAGATATAACTTTCCTGCTGCCTTTTCCTGCTCAGCCATAGTTACC
>OCAS01000387.1_pt1 | contig 38990 bp, 44 predicted proteins | sample 1550751 | NCBI WGS metagenome assembly OCAS01 (sample SAMEA2580301, study PRJEB22360) | human gut metagenome | biome: human gut; feature: human-associated habitat; material: faeces | place: Denmark | collected 2008/2010
AGAAACTTATTAGCCAAGTAGCCTTAATGGCTACACCAATATAATACTAGGAGGTACTGATATGTACGCATATGAAAATATTGAAATGTCATTAAATTACATTGAACAACACTTGAATGAGAAAATTGAAACAGAGAAACTAGCAAAGATTGCCTGTCTATCTACATTTTATTACCAGAGACTATTTAAAAAATTAGTCAGGAAATCAGTTCAAGAATATATTAAACTTCGTCGTTTAGCAATGGTAATAACAGAATTAAATAATTCGGAGGAAAGAATATTAGACATAGCTTTAAAATATGGATTTTCAGACCATGCTAATTTCACAAGAGCATTTAAAGAAGTTTACCATATAACTCCAGATGAATACAGAAAGAATGTTCCTATGTTAAATACATTTGACAAGCCAGAACTTTCTTCACGTTATATCATGATTGATGAAAATGTCCCATTGATTGTAGGAAATATTGTTTTGGAAATTCAAGGAAAAACATTAAGAACAAAGGAAACATATTTTGGTTTTGAAAAAATAGTAAATATTGCTGAACAAATTCCTGCTGGAGAAAGTACAGGAATTGATGTTCCAGGTCAGCTATGGCGCGAATTCCATGCAAAGAAACTGCAAACCGAAAATGCCATTTTTAACAATGATATTGAACTTGGTGTATCTCACTTAGCAAGTCCAGATAAAGGAACATTCCTTTACTTTGCAGGAGGTATGGTTTCATCAACAGATGTATGTCCTAAAAATATGGTACAACATACATTACCAGCAGGTGAATATGTTGTATGCCGAATTGAGGCAGAATCTTTTGATGAACTTGTTACTACAGCTTTAAATCAAGCAAATAAGTATCTGTTTGAAACTTGGCTTCCAAATCATAAACTGGTTACAAAGCCGTTCATGGCAGAAAAATACTACAAGGAAAATGCAGATTTTAGTTATATGGAAATTTGGGTAATTCCTGTGGAAATAGGAAATGCTGAAAAGGAATTATCCAATGTCAATGGAAATAAAACAGAAAGTCTATAAAGGAGAGTGTAGTTTGTTGTGATAAATATAAAAGATATAAATTATGCACCTAATATTAGTGAAATAAGCAGTTATATTGAAAACCCTATATTTGATGAGTTCTATCAGTATATGAACGATAAATATAAAGCGGCTTGCAAAATCGAATACAGTAAAGATGTCTGGGCACGCGGCTGGAATGTGAAGTTTAGAAAATCTGGAAAATCATTGTGTGTTATCTATCCTAAAAAAAACTATTTTACTGTGTTGGTGGTCGTGGGTAATAAAGAGAAAGAACGTGTTGAAAACTTGTTACCTAGGCTTTCTGAATATATACAGGAAATCTATCACAATACTAGAGAGGGAAATGGACAAAAGTGGCTTATGATAGATTTAAATTCTAAGGATAACGCATATCAAGATGTATTAAGACTTGTTGATATTCGTTATGCCCTAAAAGGTGTAAACCCGTAATTTGATTGTTTCCATATAGATTAAATCCGTCTTTATTTGTTGACGTCGATGTAGCTGTATAAAGTAAACTTTGATATGCCAAAGTACTTGGCGACTTTATCACCGGATTTTGTGATCAGAAAGGCTCCGGCATCATTTAAAAACTGAATAGCTCTTACTTTTTCTTCTTTGTTCATCAGAGCCGCTGGTTTTCCGACCAATGAGACAGACTGTTCGATCAGACTGTCCAGCATGTCGTGAACGTTTCCTACGATGGCGGTGGGCTCATCCTGTTTTTGTTCCTCCACATGCATCAGAGACTGGAGGGAAGCGTCGATCATTAAGAGAGCGCTGATATCATAATTGATGGCCACGATATAGTGGACTTCTCCGTCCTCCCCTTTTACAAATGTCGTTGTGGATTTTAAGATTTTGCCGTCGGATGTCTTGATCTGATATGCATAGTGGTCCTTGATGTCTTCCGGATCTCTGTGAAGTGTCTCTAAAACGACGGCGGAAGGGCCGTCTCCTAATTTCCCGTTGGTGACGTGTCCGTTTTCGATGTGTACGATGGTATGGTCCATATCCTTACTTGTAAGGTCATGGATGATGACTTCGCAGTCCTTGCCGAACTGCATGGCGATCGTATGCGCCATTTGCTTTAATAGTTCCAGTTCCGGATTCATATTGCTCACTCCTTTTCTGAGTGTTTAGGTTGCCTGATAAGTTAATCTTAGCACGTTTTTTTAGGATTGCAATAAAAAATACAAAAACTTTTAGATATCAAAAAAGTGTTTTGTATACATGATCCTGAATGACCATGATATTTTTATGGCGCTCAGGAAAATGAAAGAGATCAGCGGCATCACAGGCGTCCACTGCGAAAATGCGGAAATGATCGACGCGCTGACAGAAGAGGCGAAAAAGAGAGGGGATTTAGGAGCCGATGCTCACCCGAGAGTGAGGCCCGGCGGGGCGGAGGCAGAGGCAGTCAACCGTCTCCTGGCGATCGCGAAAGAGGTGGATATTTCGGTATTCGTAGTCCATCTCACATGCAGGGAGGTGCTCTGGGAAGGACAGAGGACAGGAAAGAGCCAGACAGTGTCCACGGACCACTGCAGTTTTACGGTGGAAGATAAGAATATGGGAAAGGATGATTTTACCGGGATTCCAAACGGAATGCCGGGGGTGGAAACCAGAGCCGTTTTATTTTATACTTATGGAGTGAGATCAGGCAGACTGACACCCCAGCAGATGTGCCGGGTGCTGTCAGAGAACCCTGCGAAGCTTTACGGCCTTTATCCTGAGAAAGGCTGTATACTCGAATGACGGACGGAGGAACAGTCATGAAGGAGAAACAAGGAAAATTTATAAAGAGAGGACCTCATATGTTATGAAGCCAATCGTTGTAAGAGGCGGCGGGGATATTGCCACCGGAACGATCTGTCAGCTGAGCAGGGCCGGATATCCCGTTCTTGTCCTGGAGACAGAACATCCGTCTGCTATCCGCAGGCAGGTGGCCTTCTGTGAAGCCGTATATGAAGGAACTGCATCCGTGGAGGGGCTGACAGCCGTGTGTGCAGATTCTTTGAAAAAAGCCATGGACATGGTAAGTCCTTCAAGGCCGGTGGTATTTATCGACCCGGAGGGGAATTCTATCAGGGAGATAAAACCCGATGCGGTGGTGGACGCCATTCTCGCAAAGAGAAATCTGGGAACCAGCCGGGACATGTCGGGGCTTACCATCGGACTGGGACCGGGATTCAGCGCAGGAGAGGATGTGGATTATGTGATCGAGACTATGCGGGGCCATAATCTCGGAAGGATCATTGAAGAAGGCACCGCCATGGCTGACACAGGCGTCCCCGGAAAGATCATGGGGTATGGAAAGGAAAGAGTCATCCACGCTCCGGCAGGAGGACTTCTGTATGGGCGGACAGAGATTGCCGCACAGGTAAAAAAGGGCGATGTCATTGCTGTGATCAAAGAAGACGGCGGCACGGAGGTGCCTGTATTTGCATCTCTTAACGGCATCGTCCGGGGACTCATCCGGGACGGCTACCCGGTGAAAAAAGGATTTAAGATCGCGGATATTGATCCGAGGATCGAAGAAAGAGACAACTGTTTTACGATTTCAGATAAGGCAAGATGCATCGCCGGCAGTGTACTTAGGCTTGTATGTGCCGGAGAGAAAGGACAGCTAAGAAGGTGAAGACTATGAAGAAAGTGCGGGTTCAGGACGCGGTTGGCATGGTGCTCTGCCACGACATGACAGAGATTGTGCCGGGAAGGTTTAAAGGCCGGGCATTCAAAAAGGGCCATGTAGTGATGGAAGAGGATATCGAAAAGCTATTGGATATTGGCAAACGCTATCTCTATGTTTGGGACTTGGAAGAGGGATATGTTCACGAGGATGATGCGGCGAAGCGGATGGTAAAGGCCGCCGCCGGAGCCAATATTTCTTACGGAGAACCGGAAGAAGGGAAAATAGAGCTTAGGGCATCCTGCCGGGGTGTCTTAAGGATTAACATTGATCTTTTGTACGAGTTAAACAGCTTAAAGGATGTCTGCTTTTCCACCATTCACTCCGGAAAAACAGTGGAAGAGGGAAAGGTTCTGGCAGGTACGAGGGTGATCCCTCTGGTGACAGAGGAAGACATGCTTTTGCGGTTTGAGAAACTCTGTGAAGAGAAAGGCCCGATGATCGAAGTCCTGCCGTTTCATCACACCAGAATCGGGATTGTGACCACAGGGTCCGAGATTGCAGACGGGCGCATCGAGGATAAATTCGGCCCGGTTCTTAAAAGAAAAGCAAAAGAACTGGACGGGGAAATCATCGGACAGGTGTTTCCCGGAGATGAGAAAGAGGAGATCACGAAAGCAATCTTTCGTTTCATAGAACAGGGGGCAGGAATGGTGCAGGTTTCCGGCGGCATGAGTGTGGACCCGGACGATGTGACGCCCTCTGCCATCAGAGACTGCGGCGGTGAGGTTGTCACTTACGGAAGCCCTGTACTCCCGGGAGCTATGTTCATGCTTTCCTATGTAAAAGGAATTCCGGTAGTGGGACTTCCGGGATGTGTCATGTACTCGAAACGCACGGTGTTCGACCTGGCCGTGCCGAGACTTCTGGCCGGGGAAAAGCTGACGAGAGAGGATTTTATAAAAATGGCACACGGAGGATTTTGTATGCAGTGTGATCCGTGTACTTATCCGGACTGTGGATTTGGAAGGTAGGAGAGATGAACGATTTTTCACATTTTGATGAAAACGGAAACGCCGTGATGGTGGATGTGTCGGACAAAGAGAATACAAGAAGGGAAGCTTCTGCCCAGGGCAGAATCTTTGTCGGAAAAGAGGTCTATCAAAAGATCAAAACGAAGCAGGTAGAAAAAGGTGATGTACTTTCGGTGGCCAGGATCGCAGGCATCATGGGCGCGAAACAGACCAGCAGTCTGATTCCTATGTGCCATGTGCTGCTGATTCACAAATGCAGCGTAGACTTTGAGATGCGGGAAGAAGATTATTCGATCAGGGCCGTCTGTACAGTGAAGACAACGGGAAAGACCGGAGTGGAGATGGAAGCGCTCACAGGGGTGCAGATCGCACTGCTGACCATTTATGACATGTGTAAGGCAGTCAGCAAGTCCATGTCTATGGGAGACATTCATCTTCTTGAGAAATCCGGAGGAAGAAGCGGATCATTCCGTTATGTTTCAGAGGATATGGCAGAAACGGAGGACAGCAGTGGGAAAGATTGAGGCAATCTGTATCAGTGAAAAAAAGGGGACTGTAAAACGTCCGGTAGAAGAAGCACTTCTCGTTGAGGAGTTTGGAATCCGGGGGGATGCCCACGCCGGAAAATGGCACCGGCAGGTCAGTATTCTCGGATATGAGAAAATAAAAGAGTTTACTGAGCAGGGAGGAAAAGTGGAGGACGGGGACTTCGGGGAAAACCTCATTGTATCCGGAATCGATGTGGACAGTCTTGCCGTGGGCGACCGTCTCCTGGCGGGGGATGTGGTCCTGGAAGTGACCCAGAGGGGGAAGGAGTGCCACAGTCACTGCGAAATATACAAAAGGGTCGGAAAATGCATTATGCCGACAGAGGGCATTTTTCTGAGAGTGGTGTGCGGAGGGACTCTCCGGGTAGATGATCAGATCATAAGAGCATGAGGAGAAGAAACATGGCATATAAAATAGCAGTTATCACATTGAGCGACAAAGGCGCATCGGGTGAGCGCCGGGATGAAAGCGGTCCGCTGATCCGAAAGATGACAGAGGCGGAAGGCTATGAAGTAGTTTCGGCTGAAATCCTCCCGGATGGGATAGAACCGCTGAGAGGAAGACTCATAGAGATCTGTGACCGGCACACGGCGGATCTGATCCTGACCACGGGAGGCACCGGATTTTCAGAGAGGGATCTGACGCCGGAAGCCACACTTGAGGCGGCGGAGCGGCTTGCTCCGGGGATCAGCGAAGCCATGCGCCTTGAATCTTTGAAGATTACAAAGAGGGCAATGCTCAGCCGGGGAGTTTCTGTCATAAGGAAACGTACACTGATCATAAATCTTCCGGGCAGCCCGAAAGCAGTCAAAGAAAATCTGGAATGTATCCTGGACGAACTCTCCCACGGACTGGGTATCCTGTGTGGAAAAGAATCGGAATGCGGACATCCGGGGAAATAGGTATTTGACTGTATACCCTAACATTTGTTATGATAAAAGGACGGGATTATCAATAGTTCCTAAAAATCATGAAAGGATTCGTTATGGGAAAAGTTGCAGTAATTACAGATAGCAACAGCGGAATCACACAGAATCAGGCAGGGGAGTATGGAATCTACGTGCTGCCTATGCCGTTCTATATTGATGAAAAGCTGTATTTTGAGGATATTACCCTGACTCAGGAAGAATTTTATAAGAGACTTGGGGAGGGCGTGGATATCAAGACGTCTCAGCCTGCTCCGGGAGATGTGATGGATTTGTGGAACAAGGTGCTGAAAGAATATGATGAGATTGTCCATATCCCTATGTCCAGCGGCCTGAGTAGTTCCTGTGAGACGGCACATATGCTGGCAGAGGACTTTGACGGCAAAGTCCAGGTAGTGAATAACCAGAGGATTTCTGTCACCCAGAAGCAGTCCGTGCTGGAAGCCAAAAAGATGGCAGAGCAGGGCATGAGTGCGGCCGAGATAAAAAGCATATTGGAAGAACATAAAATGGAGTCATCTATTTTTATAACCGTAGATACATTAAAATATTTAAAGCAGGGGGGGAGGATTACTCCGGCAGCGGCAGCCATCGGCTCTGTTTTGAATATTAAGCCGGTGCTCCAGATCAAGGGAGAAAAGCTGGATGCATTTACGAAGGCAAGAGGAATGAAGCTTGCCAAGAAAAAAATGCTGGAAGCCGTAGAAAAGGAACTGAATGAAATGTTCGGTCCGTCTATGGAAAAGGAAGATGTCATTATTCAGGCCGCCTATACGGGAAGCGGGGAAGAAGCAGCTCTCTGGGCAGAAGAGATCAAAGGCCGTTTTCCGGGACATCACTTTGAGATGGACCCGCTGTCTCTGAGCATCGCCTGTCACATAGGCTACGGGGCATTGGCAATCGCATGGACAAAAACTCTTGTATAATACGAAACAGGAGGTATGAAATGAAAGATACGATTAAAGATTTAAAGGAAAGAAGAAGCATAAAAAAGTACCGGGACAGACAGATCGAAGAAGCGGACCTTCAGGAGATCCTGAAGGCCGGCATGAACGCACCCACAGGCATGGGGATGCAGTCACCGGTCATGGTGGTCATACAGGACAAAGAAACGATTTCAAAATTGTCGAAGATGAACGCTAAATTCCTCGGAAATGAATCGATCGATCCCTTTTACGGAGCTCCCACGGTGATCGTTGTTTTGGCAGACAAAAACCGGTCCACATATGTGGAAGACGGCAGTCTTGTGATGGGGAATCTGATGAATGCTGCACACGCGCTGGGAATCGCTTCCTGCTGGATTCACCGGGCGAAGCAGGAGTTTGAGAGCGAAGAAGGAAGGAAACTCTTGAGACAATGGGGAATTGAAGGAGATTATGCCGGCATCGGCCACTGCATTCTGGGATACCAGGACGGAGAAACACCGAAAGTAAAACCAAGGAAAGAACATTACATTTACAGAGTCTGATCATGAGAGACAAAGAAAAACGCTCCGCTGGTCGTGCACAGATGCGTAAGGAAATTATTTGCCTGCGGCAAATTGCATCTGGCACGCAAAGTTGTCAGGCCCCTCAAAGATTGAGGGGTTGGGGAGTTGAAGTGGGCTTGCCCACTTTGTTCTTCTTTTTATGTTATTTTTCTATCCCGTTTAAGAGCGCGGCGAAATTACCTTCAGGCATGGGTTTGTAGAAATAGTAACCCTGGACCGTGTGACAGCCGATATCCTTTAGAAAATCTACCTGCTCTTTATGTTCAATTCCTTCCGCTACAATCCTTATATGTAATTCCTTTACCATGGAAAAAAGAGAGGGATGAAATACGATTATATCCGGCTGATATATTCACGAATCACCCGGCAGGAGTTTTCAAATTTCTCTTTTTCTTTGTCAGTCAGAGGGATCTCTATGATCTGTTCGATTCCGTCTTTTCCGATGACACAAGGGACACCCGCATGGATTCCGTACTGTCCGTATTCCCCATCAAGCAGGGGAGAGACCGGCAGGACTTTTTTTGAGTCATGGAAAATAGAGCGGACAATCTCTGACAGGGCGATGCCGATACCGAATTCTGTGCTGCCTTTTCCCTCGATCACCTCGTGTCCTGCATTGGCAGTCTCCTTTTCGATCTGTACAAGATCCAGTTTTCCATACCGCACTGGCTCATCTTTCATCCACTGAACCAGAGGTTTGCCAGAAATATGGACCGCAGAAAAAGGTATCATCTGTGAATCGCCGTGTTCGCCCATGACAAAGGCCTGGATAGAATTGCGGTCCAGGTGCATCTTCTGGGAAAGAATCCTTCTTAACCTGCATGAATCCAGGGAAGTTCCGGTGCTGAAACAGCGGTTTCTCGGAAGGCCCAGCTGCTTTCTCAGATAATCCGCCACGATGTCAGCCGGATTGGAAATACTGATCAGGATTCCCGGTATATGCAGGCCTTGCATGTGAGAGGCTGTTTCTTTCATGATGCGGATAGAATCGTCCAGCATATCCAGACGGGTCTGGCCCGGGAGCCTGGAAACACCGGCGGCCATAACGATGACGTCTGCATCCTCCACATCCCCATAGTCTCCTGTCCGGACAGTGATCTGATGCGGGAGAAAAGAAACCGCATCGTCAAGGTCCAGTGCCTGGCTGTAAGCCTTTTCTCTGTCAATATCTATGTAAACCAGTTCATCAGCTTCACCCCGGTACATGAGGCTGAGACCACACATGGTTCCCACATGTCCCGCTCCGATGATAACGATCTTTCTAAGTTTAAATCCCATAGTCTGTCTCCTTTACAGTCTTGCTTTCATGTGATAAAATCGTAGCACTTTCTATTTTAAAAGTCAACGCAGGGGAGATGATAATATGAAGCATTGTCAGAACGGGATGCACACGGCCGGGAGACAATGGGCGGCGGCATTCCCTGTTATTTTTGTGTCTTTGTTACGGGATCGTGTGCGGGGCATCGTACGCGGCATCCTTAAATCTGATCCTCTGCTTTTTCCTGAATCTGTGGGTACAGTTCTTTCTTGTATTTCTTCTGACGAATAAATTCAATCCTAAGGCGTACTTTCTGTACGGAATGGAATTTGTGTTTCTCCAGCTGCGCCTGATCCCGGCACAGGCGATGCCTGCGCGCTTATGTGCATTTCTCTATGCCATTGCCGTCCTCACAGCTTTTCTGTATCTGCATTCCAGAACCATTAAGAAAAAAGGTATTATAAAACCGTAAGAAAAGGAATGAACAATCTGGCGGTGCAGTTTATCAGGCTATCGGACGGGAAGAAGGACTCAAGGGATAAAGAGGAGCTCATCCGGATGATGTACCATATGAACCAGTCGGATAACGGTGAGCTCATAGAAAAAATTAAAAGCTTCAGCCGGACGGAGAACCTGGTGTGCAGACTGACTAATCTGGAACACGGCTACTGGTATCCGATGAGCTCTTTCTGATGCTGATGCCGTATTCGGAGGAAAGCATGATGAAGCTCAACAACCGTATCCTCGGGACCATTGCGGGGATGGAAGTGACCTTTGTGCTGACCGAAATATTTAAAAGCCTTGGCGGACACTGTACTTCTTGTGAATAAATTTCTTCTCCCCATCACCGCAGAGTCTGATTTTTTAAAAAGTGTAAACAGCCTTCTTGATACTGATGAAAAAACAATGGGAGAAGATCGGCTCCTATATGCGCAGAAGGCAGATTACGCCGAAGAACAACATGATGCTGGGAGAGGACAGGGTATACGGATGTCTTGACGAGGAGCTGTATTTTAATACTCTTGCCATGAACTGCATGGAGACCGTCAATGAACTGAATAAGATTTTCCGGTATAAATAAAGGCTGCGGGATGCTATACCGCGGCATTGTTTCTTTTTGGTTGATTTTATCAACTAAAATCAACTTCAAATCCATTGTAGTATTCTTGTATACGGTTATAATGAACTTGAGGTGATGAATATGAAGGAGTTAAATCTGTCAAATATTTTGGTGAAAAAGAGAAAAGAAAAAGGAATAACCCAGGATCAGCTGGCAGCCTATATCGGTGTCTCCAAAGCATCGGTATCCAAGTGGGAGACCGGGCAGAGCTGCCCGGATATCACGTTTCTGCCCCAGCTGGCGGCCTATTTCAACATGAGTGTCGATGAACTCATAGGATATAAGCCGCAGATGACAAAGGAAGACATACGGAAACTCTATTTAAGACTGGCAAAGGACTTCAGTCAGAAGCCGGCGAAAGAAGTATTTGAGGAATGTGACGGGATCTTGAAAAAATATTATTCCTGTTTTCCTCTTATTATGCAGATGATTATTCTGTACATGAATCATTTTGTCCTGCTGGAGAAACCGGAAGAACAGAAGACCGTAATGAAAACGGCGGCGGATCTCTGCCGAAGAGTGAAAGAAGAAAGCGGTGATGTCCTTCTCTCCTCCCAGGCAAACTCTCTGGAAGCCAGAATGGAACTGCTGGAGGGACATCCTGAAAAGGTGCTGGAACTTCTGGACGAGGAAGTCAGGGCGAATTATTTTGATGAGGGCATCTTGTCGGAGGCGTACCGCATGCTGGGAAATGAGGAAAAGGCCAGGGAGACAGTACAGATCAGTCTGTATCAGAATCTGGTGGGCGTGATGTCATTTATGATACAGGAACTGACCCTGTATGAAAAAGATGAAGAAAAGTTTGAAATGCTTGTCCAGAGAGGCAGTCAGATCGCAGAGGCATTTGAACTGGACCTTCTGCACGTAAATGCAATGGCACAGTTATACTTTGCGGCCGCAGTGGGGTATATGGGACAGAAAAAAGAAGAAAAAGCACTCGCCATGCTTGAAAACTATGAGAGAGTCTGCCTGAACAATCTTCTGCCGTACACACTGCATGGAGATGATTTCTTTGATCTGGTCGATCCATGGCTGAATGAAATGTGTCTGGGAGTCCAGGCACCGCGGGAAGCAAAGCTGATCAAACAGTCAGTGATAGACGGGTTCAAGCATCCGGCATTCGAGCCGCTCACAGGAAACCCCAGGTTTGAAGAGATTGTAAAACGCATACAAAAAGAATGGAGGTTATGACGATGAATGAGTTGATGGAATATATGCCTTTTTTGATCCCTGTGATCATATTGGAACTGGTGCTGATGGTGACCGCCCTGGTACATGTGGTGAGACATCCGGATTACCGGTTTGGGAACCGCATATTCTGGATATTAATTGTCATGTTTATACAATTTTTAGGACCGGTCGTGTATTTTGTGTTTGGAAGAGGGGATGAATGATGAATGTGCTGGAGATTCAACATCTTTCAAAACAGTTTGGAACCCATCAGGTGTTAAGGGACTTAACTTTTCAGGTGCCGGAGCACTCTGTATATGGATTTTTAGGCCAGAACGGAGCTGGAAAGACGACGACCATGAAGATCATCCTCGGGCTTTTAAAAGCTGACAAAGGGGAAGTGAAGGTGTTGGGAGAAACGGTTCGCTACGGTTTCGCAAAGACAAACCGCAGAGTGGGATATCTGCCGGATGTGCCTGAATTTTACGGGTATATGAAGGCAGAGCAGTACCTGCGTCTGTGCGGGGAGATCACAGGGCTTTCAGCAAAAGAGATTTGTTCAAGAAGCGAAGAACTTCTCAGTCTGGTAGGACTTTCAGAGGAAAAGAAAAAAATTCGCGGATACTCCAGAGGTATGAAACAGCGTCTGGGCATTGCACAGGCACTGCTCAACGAGCCCGGGCTTTTGATCTGCGATGAGCCGACTTCCGCCCTGGACCCACTGGGACGAAAGGAGATCCTGGATATTCTTTCAAAAGTCAGAGAAAAAACAACGGTATTATTTTCAACCCATGTGCTGTCCGATGTGGAGAGAATCTGTGACCGGGCGGCAGTGCTCAAAGACGGAAGCCTGGCCCTTTCGGGGAGCCTTGAAGAACTGAAGGCACAGCACAGGAAAGACAGCCTCTGTCTGGAGACGGGCACACCGGGAGGACAAAAACTGCTGGAATCTGAATTTCAGAAGAAGGGCTATGTTTTCGGGGTAGAGAAAAAGAATGGAGTTTTAATTTTCCACACATCGGATATGGCCCGTTTGGAGACAGAGCTTATGATCTGCATGACAGAGCACAATATATGTCCGCTGAAAATGGAAGTGCAGAAGCCGACCCTGGAAAACTTATTTATGGAGGTGATATCATGAGGGCGTACTGGGCGTTTACGAAAAAAGAGCTGCTGGAAAGTATCTGCACTTATAAATTGCTGATCCTCGGATGTATTTTTCTGATGTTTGGTTTTATGAATCCTTTTATAGCAAAGATTACCCCGGAGCTTGTGAAAAGCTTTATGCCCGGAGGCATCAGCATTGATCTTCCGGCTCCCTCGGCGGCGGATTCCTGGATGCAGTTTTTCAAAAATGTGCCTCAGATGGGGCTTGCGGTTTTAGCCATTCTCTTTTCCGGAATGATGGCAGGCGAGATCCAAAAAGGAACTTTGATCTTAATGGTCACCAAGGGGCTTTCCCGGACGGCGGTGCTCTGTTCAAAGTTTACGGTGGCAGTCCTTCTGTGGACAGTATCCTATGCGGTGTGCACGGGAGTAACCTATGGATATACAGTTTATTTCTGGAAAACGAAAGACATTGATCATCTGATGCCTGCGCTCCTGGGGGTATGGCTGTTCGGGGTACTGCTGCTGGCCTCAGACCTTTTGGGCAGCGTGATTTCAAAGAGCAGTTATTCTAGCCTTTTATTTACCGGAATTATGGTAGCTGTGATGTTTCTGCTGAATATCGTTCCCAGGATCCAGAAATTTAATCCTATGCGTCTGGTATCCGAGCCATACGGATTGATTACCGGGGCTCTCAAAACCTCGGATTTTTCCAGGAGCTTTCTGATGACGGGAGTACTCCTCCTGATCCTTTTGGTTTTATCGGGCATTGCCTTTCAAAAAAAACAGCTTTAAGGGAAAGCAGATGAATAAAGAAGGCTTTTGGAGAATAGCCCATTTTATTCGAAGAACACCTTTCCTGCAGATATTATGTCCATTTTCTACATGATTGGAGTGAGGCATTCTAAGAGCCAAACGGAAATCATGTGGAAAATGTCATGGGTTTTTCAAGGACTGTTGAAGAAAGAGCAATCAGAATTTGGTGAGGTAAACAGATATGAGAAGAGTTAGTTTGTTTATTGCAATGAGTCTTGACGGATATATTGCAGATAGCAATGGCAAAGTTGATTGGTTAGAAGGACAAGGCAGCAACAATGAAAATATTGATACTTATTCAGAGTTTGTAAAAGACATTGATACGATTTTGATGGGGTGGAATACTTATCATCAAGTAGTTACTGAACTTTCTCCAAATAAATGGATATATGACGATTATACAACCTATGTCATTACACATAACGAGCTTGCTTCATCTGAGAAAATCAGGTTTATAAATGAAAATCCTGTTGAGTTGATACATCATTTGAAAGAAGGAAATGGAAAAGATATTTGGATCTGCGGTGGTGTAAACCTGATTCAACAGTTCATAAATAAAAACTTGATTGACCGTTATTATATTACTGTAATTCCAACACTCTTGGGTTCAGGTACGCGTCTATTTGAAAATGGGAAACAGGAGATAAAGCTGAAGTTACTTAAAACACAATCATATAATGGCATCATAGATTTGGATTATATACGAAGATAAACTCCGATTTGCCGAATAAAAAATATGAATTAAGCTACAAATAATGAACAATCATAAGTACACCCATAGGGCACACCGTATTTTATACCCTTCGGGTGGACGCGTTCCGCGCAATAAGCTAAAGTAAAAGGGAGGTTAGAAAATAAAACTTGGGAGAAACTAAGAATGAAAAGGATAGGAAAAGAGGAGCCGCTGTCCGAAGCCTTTGGAATCCGCGACGGTATCCTTTCCGTAGTGGGAGCCGGGGGAAAGACGACATCGGTATTTAAGATCGCAGGAGAACAGGAAGAGATGGGAAAAAGGGTCCTGGTGACGACCACCACTCACATGGAAATTCCGGGGAGGGAGACCGTGCTTTCCGGAGATGCGGATGATATTATACCGAGACTGAAGCCGGGCCGGACCGTTACAGCAGGACTTCGTGACGGAGAAAAGATGAAGGGGCTGCCAAAAGAAGTCTTTAAGGCAGCCTCCTCTTTTGCTGACGTTACCATAGTGGAGGCGGACGGAGCAAAGAGAATGCCGGTAAAGGCCAGAAATGAAACAGAGCCGGTCATACCGGAGGAAACGGACCAGATTCTGATCGTGGCAGGGATGAGTGCTCTCGGGAACACAATAAAGGATGTGTGCCACCGGCCGGAACACGCGTGTAAAATTCTTGAAAAATCTGATGAAGAATTTCTTAATTATGAGGATATTATGAAGCTGATCCGTATGGAATATGTTATAATGCTCAGAAAACAATACCCGGATGCGGACCTTCTTATTCTGCTGAACCAATGTGACACAAAGGAGCGGATGGATCAGGCTGCCCGCATCGGTATCTGTTTTGACAGCCAATATCCGGTCATTTTACGTTAGAGGAGTTTACATGTTTTTAAAGCAGGTATTGATCCAGGCCATGGATCTCGGAAAAATGATGTTGATAAGCGGAGCCGGTGTTTCCAGAGTGGAAGACACTATCGAGCGCATCTGCCTTGCATACGGGGCGAGGGAAGTTGAGGCGTTTACGATCACATCCAGCATAGTGGTCACGGTGACTACGGAAGACGGAGATGTGTTTACCCAGACTAAAAGAATTAAATACTACAAGACGGATTTTCATAAATTAGACCGGTTAAATGATCTTTCCAGATATGTGTGCAGGGAGAAGCCGGATATTTCTTATCTGGAGGAAAAGCTTTCGGACATTCGTCAGGAGCACATTTACAGCCTGCCGGTGCAGTGTCTGATTGCATCTCTGATCGCAGGAACATTTGCAGTCTTTTTCGGCGGAGGATTTGTGGAAGGGATCATAGGGGCCCTATGCGGTGCGGCAGTCTGGTGGCTGATGGCTTTTCTTCAAAAGCTGGATTCCAATATTATGTTTTCAGACTTTACTGCAGCTTTTATGGTGGCCACTATTGCATATATACTGGCGCATCTGGGGGCCACCAGAGATTACGGCACGATCATCATAGGAAATATCATGCTTCTTGTACCCGGGGTGGCTTTTGTCAATTCTATCCGGGATATTATAGGAGGAGACGTGATGGCGGGTATGATACGGCTTTGTGAAGTGGTGGTGACCGCTGTATTTCTTGCGGCTGGTTCCTTCACCGCACTTGTACTGTGGGGAGGTGTCTTATGATAGTACAGGCAGTCCAGATTCTTTCTTCGTTTATCGGAGCTCTCGGATTTTCTATTTTATTTAATATGAGAGGAAAAAAGTTATTCTTTGCAGGCCTGGGAGGCCTCGTCTCATGGACGATCTATTTGGTCATGGCTTCCCTGACCACGAGTACATTTCTGCCGAACTTCGTCGCATCCATGGCGGCGACCGTTTATGCGGAGGCACTTGCCAGACTGGCCAAGAGCCCAGCCACTATATTTTTGATCGGGGCCATCATTCCCCTTGTGCCGGGAGGGCAGCTTTACTATACGATGAATTATGCAGTTGCAAAAAACTGGGGGCTGTTTGCCATGTATGGGCAGAGAACCCTGATCATCGCCATGGCAGTGTCCGGTGGGATTATGATGGTATCCTCCGTATACCGATTGTACAATGGCCTGGTATTCAGCCGGGTCAAAAAGAAGAAACAGACAGGCAAAAAAGAAAACAATCCCGAATGACAGGGGTTGTTTTTTTTCTCAGGAAAGACCTTGTCACGCTAGTGCATGAAAGTCTTTCCCGAGAGATGAAGCGGGCTTGCCCACTTTCTTCTCCGCTACGCTAAGTATCGGAAAAGCTGAATAAACAGGGAACTGAATTTAAACAGCAGCTTTTTGGAATTCTCTGGTTCTTTTTGGGTCACTCCCTGTTTTGGAAAATACTGTTCTTTTTTATTTATTTCAAGGGACTGGTCCTTCAACTTGTCCATGTTTGTTCTGAGTTCTCTGTTTAATTCGGGGCTGTCCAGCACGAGCATAGTCTCAGTGTCCAAATATGTGCTCCTCATGTCAAAGTTATAGGAGCCGATCACTGACAGCCGGTCATCGATGGCAATGGACTTGCCGTGGCAGGAGTGGTCTCCGAAAAATTCGTAGACCCTGGGGCCTGTTTTAAGGACCTTTGAACGGTTTCTTGTATAGTCTGAGGAAGCGATGAAATTATCACCCACGGCTGTGGAGTTCACCAGCATTTCTACGTTCGGGACTTTCCCGGTCAGTTCCTCCATTCCCTTATACATATCTTTGGAGAAAACCGCATATGGTGTCTGGATCGTGACATCTTTTTTTGCAGTCAGCATGAGCTGCTGCATCGTATACCACACATAAGGCTCCTTATTGCCGATATGGACCGGGTTTGTCACAAAGGAAGCCTTTTTTACAGGAACGGTCTGTTTTACCCAGTCCGTTTTCGAAGGAAGCTTCTTTTTAATGGACTGGTAACGACGAGAGAGATATTTGATCTCACTCTTTGTCTTTTCTCTCTGGGGATCTCCCTCAAAAACTGTCTTGCAGTCTGAGGAATTCCAAACTCTTTTAAAATAAGAAAGGACCTGTGGAATAGCCCCGTTCTTTTGTTCCGGTTTTTTGGAATACAGAAGCACTTCCCGGTCATAGCCGATGCTTCCCCGGCTGTCATCTCCGATGAAATAGTCAAACATGTTCCGCCCTCCCATCAGAAGGAGCGAATCGTCCGCAACCACATACTTGTCATGAAGCCTTCCATTGATTGTCCACGGCTTTAAAAAATTCGGTTCGTTATAAAACCGGATTTCTATGTTTGGATGGCTTCCTGCTGCCTGGAATACTGATTTGCCGTTCATGTGCAGCATTCCGTAGAGCCCGTCCACTAAAATCTGTACTTTGACCCCGCGGTCGGCGGCATTAATGAGAGCCGCAAATGTATCGTCAGTGCTCTTTCCTTCCCGTATGTCGAAGGTAGAGATGATGATGTTCTTTTTTGCTTCCCGGAACATGGCAAGTCTTGTGTCCAGAGCGCCCATGTTTGTCTCGACTATGCCGGCCCGCTCCCTGCCGGGGCCCGAACCGTAAAACGCCGGGACATCGACTGTTTTTTTGTAGGAATCGCTAACTGTCTTCTGGAATGCAAAGGGCAGGCATGCCCCTGCCGCCTCATAAAGAAGGATCAGCAGTATGAAAAGCAGAATCCATCTGCCTGTTTTTCTTTTTGTCTTCGTCATATGTTCACCTTTTTCTTTCGCATATTTTTCATCTATTGTACCGCACCGGATATGGTTTTACAATATTCCAAAAAAATGAGCTTTACAGCTTTGGCCTTATCTTTGTTTCTGGATAATACAGGGGGTTGTTTTTTTGAGTCAATGGCATATAATCAAACTAACTCATGAACCGGAACAGTCGATGGAAGGAGGCTGTTTTGAACGAAAAGTTTTTGAAACTTCCCGAAGAAAAACAAAGAAAGATCATTTATGCGGCGATCCGGGTATTTGCGGAGAAAGAATATAAGCATGCCTCCACAGACAGGATGGCAGAACTGGCCGGCATATCAAAGGGACTGCTGTTCTTCTACTTTAAGAATAAAAAATCATTGTATCTTTATGTCTATGATTATCTGATTGGCCTGATCGTGAGGCAGCTGGAGGATATGGATTTCAAAGAAGAACATGACTTTTTTAAACTGTTTGAACTTTCGATACGGGTGAAATCCACTCTGCTGAAGGATAACCCATATATCCACGGGTTCCTTCTGAAGGCCAGATATGAAGAAAATGAGGCGGTGAGGCAGGAACTTTCAGATAGAAACAAGACCTTTTTAGAGGAGATGTTTCCGCGGTGGTTTCCGGAGGTGGATTTTTCGAAATTTAAGGAAGATGTGGACCCCTGGGACGTGTTTATGCTGCTCTACTATTTGGGAGACGGATATTTGAGAGAGGCGGTGTGCAGAAAAGATTTTGATCTTGACCGGGTGTGCGAAGACTATGAGCGCTGGATGGACTGGATAAAGAAAAGCGTCTACCGAAAGGAGTATCTATGAATACGATTGAAATGAAACACCTGACAAAGGATTATGGAAATCAGAGGGGTATCTTTGATGTCTCATTTTCCGTGAAAAAGGGAGAAGTGATGGGATTCCTCGGTCCCAACGGAGCCGGAAAGACTACGACGATCCGACATCTCCTTGGATTTTCCACCCCGAATTACGGAACCTGTACGATCAACGGAATGGACTGTTTTCATAAGGCAAAGGATATTCACAGATCCCTCGGTTATCTGCCGGGAGAGATCGCATTTATGGATGATATGACGGGAAAGCAGTTTCTGAAGTTCGCCGCGGACCTGAAAGGCATGAAGAATAAGGGCAGGATGCAGGAGCTCATGGATATGTTTTCTCTGGACCCGGGAGGCAGGATCAAAAAAATGTCCAAGGGAATGAAACAGAAGATCGGCATTGTATGTGCATTCATGGATTCTCCGGATCTCTACATATTGGATGAACCTACGAGCGGGCTGGACCCTCTGATGCAGAATCAGTTTGTGGAACTGATCCTGGAGGAAAAGAAGAGGGGAGCGACGGTTCTCATGTCCTCCCATATGTTCGAGGAGGTGGAGAGGACCTGTGACCGCACGGCGATCATCAGAGAAGGAAGGCTTGTCGCCGTGGAAGACATGGGAACACTTGGAAAGAGCAAGCAGAAGGTCTTTACGGTCACCCTGGGTTCGAAAGCGGAGGCAGAGGCATTTTCCAGGGAGATGAACGGGGTGAGGCAGACCGGGGAGAACCGGGTCACGGTCGGTGTCAGGGGAGAACTCTCGGAGTTCATCAGATGTTTAGGAAAATACCGGGTCTTAAACCTGGCGGAACAGAAGCAGACCCTGGAAGACTTGTTCCTGCATTTTTACGGAGGTGATTCTCATGAATAATATATTTGTCATGCCGCTCTTGAAACGGGAAATAAAATCCAATTACAAAGTGTTTCTGATCATCGCAGCCGTGGCCTCCATGTATATCAGCGTCATGGTCTCCATGTTTGAACCCGATCTCGGGAAAATGCTGGCGGAGTTTGAAAAGGCGATGCCGGGGCTCATGTCAGCCGCAGGGATGACAAATCCCGGGACGACTCTTCAGAGCTTTTTAAAAACCTATTTATACGGCTTTTTTATGTTTGTGCTGCCTATGATATATGAGCTGTTTACTGCCAATAAGCTGGTGGCCGGATATGTGGACAGGGGTTCTATGGCATCCATCCTCTCCGCGCCTCATTCCAGGAGAAAAGTCGTCCGAACACAGGGGTTCTTCCTGACAGCCAGCGTGTGCCTGATGATCTTATATATCACGGTGCTGGGCATTGTCTGCTCTGAGATGATGTTTCCGGGGGACCTGGGAATCGCAGAATTTCTCAGTTTAAATGCGGGTCTGCTCTGTCTTCATATATGTATCAGCGGATTTTTCTTTTTTATGTCCTGTATCTGCAATGATACTCGCAGGTCCACAGGTATTGGAGTCGGAGTATTTCTTGTTTTTTATCTTGTACAGATGCTCTCAAATATGGGGGATAAGCTGGAAAATCTCAAATATGCCACAATTTTTACTTTATTTGATGGAGATGCTCTTTTAATAGGAGAAAGCCGGGCAATTGTCATGTCAGGGATTCTGCTGATGATTGGGATTCTGTTTTTTGAATTGGGGAAATACCGGTTTCAAAAAAGAGATCTGCCGCTTTGACAGAAGATATTTTCTTAACACGGCAGGACTCCAGTGATATAATAGGGGACAGAAAACAAATTTTAGAAAAGAGGAACTGACATGTTAGGAAAATTGGGAAGAAATGATGCCTGCTGGTGCGGCAGCAATAAGAAATATAAAGCCTGCCATATGGCTTCGGACGAAAAAATAGAGGCATTCGCGCGGCAGGGACATATTGTGCCGCCGAGATTTATTCTCAAAAACAGGGAACAGATCGAAGGAATCCGGGAAAGCGGAAAGATCAATACCGCAGTCCTCGACTATGTAGCAGAACATATCAGGGAAGGAATGACCACAGAGGAGATCGACCGGCTGGTTCACGATAAGACTGCGGAACTTGGGGGTATCCCGGCTCCTTTGGGATATGAAGGTTTCCCGAAAAGCGTATGCACTTCCATCAATGAGCAGGTGTGCCATGGCATCCCTTCTGAGGATATTGTGCTGAAGGACGGAGATATCATCAATGTGGATGTGTCAACGATCTATCATGGATATTTTTCGGATTCATCAAGGATGTTCTGCATCGGAAATGTAAGTGATGAAAAGAAGAAGCTTGTGGATGTGACGAAAGAGTGTGTGGAACTTGGGCTTGCACAGGTGAAACCGTGGGGCTTCATGGGAGACATGGGCCAGGCGGTCCACGATCACGCAGTCAAGAATGGATATTCGGTCGTGCGGGAGATCGGCGGACACGGTGTCGGGCTGGAGTTTCACGAGGAGCCGTTTGTCAGCTACGTCACGAAAAAGGGCACGGAGATGCTTTTGGTCCCGGGCATGGTATTCACCATTGAACCCATGGTCAACATGGGAACCGATGAAGTCTACACTGATGGAGGAGATAACTGGAGCGTCTACACGGCAGACGGCCGTCCGTCCGCCCAGTGGGAGATCCAGGTGCTCGTGACAGAGACGGGATATGAAGTACTGGCTTATTAGGAGGTGTCTGTTTGTCTGCATATGAATTGTTGTTTGAAATGCTCGGAGAGAGGGGAAAAGTTTTGAGTGCCACCATTGTCTCCGGCCCGATGGCAGGAGAAAAATGTATTTACACTCAGGAGGAGATGCATGGAGAGCATTTCTGGAAGGAATTTCTTACTGAACTCAGGAGGGTGGAGCAGACAGAGACTGTTTCGATTGGGAAACGTGAGATTTTTGTGGAGCTCTTTCAAAAAGCCCCCAGGCTCGTTATTTTAGGAGGAGGCCATGTGTCACAGCCGGTCTGCCAGATCGGAAAGATTCTTGGATTTGACATAACGGTGGTGGATGACAGAGAAGAGTTTGTTACGAAAGACAGGTTTCCGTGGGCAGACCGGCTGCTCTGCTGTGATTTTGACTGTCTGCCGGATGAACTGTTCAGATATGAGAATACATTTTATGTGGCGGTGACCAGGGGACATCAGGGAGACCGGGCCTGCGCAAGAAAGGTCTTATCTCATCCCCATGCATATTTCGGCATGATCGGCAGCCGCACGAAAGTAAAGATTACAAAAGATGCCCTGTTAGAAGAAGGGTTTTCCGGCGAGAAGGTAGAGTCTATGCACTCACCGATCGGTCTGCCCCTTGGTGGACAGCTGCCGGAGGAGATCGCCGTGAGTATCATGGCAGAGATCGTGAAAGAAAAGAACCGCCGCCATACCGGCTTTGCGGATATGGATGTGGCAAATGCGGTCCTTGGAGGAGAACACGGAGTCATGCTGACGATACTTTCAAAGAGTGGATCTTCTCCGAGAGGGACAGGAAGCAAGATGTTCCTGGGAGAAGGAGGAACATCTTATGGAAGCATCGGGGGAGGCAGCGTCGAATATACCGCATGCAGGGATGCCGGACACGTATCTGGCGTACAGGTAAAGGAATATGACCTCTCGGCAAAAGATGCCTCTGACCTTGGAATGATCTGCGGCGGGCATGTCCGGGTCCTGTTTGAAAGGATATAGAGATGAAGATTCACATGATCCTGCTGGCCGCAGGGTTTGGCCGCCGCTTTGGGTCCAACAAGCTCTTGTATGAGATCGGCGGTAAACCTATGTACAGGCACACACTGGATGTGATGCTTTCGCTGGCCCGGGAATTGAAAGACGCAGACGTGACTGTGGTGACCCGCTATGAAGAAATTTACCTGGATGCAAAAGAGAGCGGTGTGCTCTGCCTGATGAACCGGCACAGCGAACAGGGGATATCATCCTCTGTTCAGATCGGGCTGAAAGCCAATCTGCATCCGCGGGAGGATGCATACTATCTTTTCTTTACGGCTGACCAGCCGGAACTGAAAGAGGAGACGGTCAGGAAATTCCTGTCTGCTTTTTTGCGGGCGGGAAAAGGAATCGGCTGTCTCTCGGAAGATGGAATTCCGAAAAACCCGTGTGTGTTTCACAGCTGTTACGTGAAGGAACTTCTCTCCATACAGGGAGACCGGGGAGGCAAGCAGGTCGTAAGAAGCCATTCTGAAGATGTGTTTATATTTGAGGCCGGAGGACGGGAACTGAGGGATATCGATACATTGGATCAGCTGGAAAATTAAAAAGTGGATTTTACAAAGGATAAAAGCCGTGTAAAATCCACTTTTGTTTATTTCATAAAAAGAAATTTGTCTTTCGGAAACCTGAGAAAGATCGTATCCTTTTTTATCTGGTCGTTCCAGAGAGTTTTAGGTAGTTCAAAGCGCAGTCCCGTCCAGTCTCCGGACTTTTTATTCTGCTTTTCCCGAAAGAGAAGAATCATGGAAAAGGTATCTTCAATGATGTCCGTAACCGTACATTCCATTGTGTTGGGCAGAGACGCATCCAGTTCGATGGAAAAGTAATGGGCCCGGAAACCGGCGTATCTGATATCTTTTGGAACAGGGACGGAAGATGTCAGGACAATGTTCCAGTCGGACGCAAAAAATGTGTGGTCATCGATATACTCTGCATGAGAAATATTTTTGCATCCTGTAAGAAGCGCGGCTTCCAGAGATTCCGGATTCTGAAACAATTCTTTTTTGCGCTGTACGGTCTTTAGGCGGCCATTTCCCATGACGGCGATCCGGTCGGACATCCGGTAGACTTCGTCTCTGTTGTGCGAGACGAACAGGGCGGTTCCGGGAAAGTCCCGTATGATGTGCATCAGTTCCTGCTCCAGCTGCCATTTCAGATAATCATCCAAAGCCGAAAAAGGTTCGTCCAGCATGATCAGAGAAGGCCTGGATGCCAGCATCCTTGCCAGAGCCGTGCGCTGCTGCTGGCCGCCGGAAAGCTGGGAGGGATAATGGTCTTCGAGGCCGGATAAATAGAACTTTTCAACCCATGAGCCTACAAAAGACCTGTCCCTGGAAGTCAGCCCACAGGCAATATTTTCACGCACCGTCATGTGGGGAAATAAGGCATAAGTTTGAAACAGATATCCTATCTTCCGGTCCCTCACGGGCAGATTGATACGCTTTTGGGAGTCAAATAAAACTCTGCCGTCCAGAACAATCCGTCCCCGGTCCGGTGTCTCGATTCCGGCAATGCATTTCAGAGTCAGGCTTTTTCCACAGCCCGAAGCCCCCAGAATAGAAAGTATTTCATTGCCTGCTTCAAAAGAAGTCCTAAGATGAAACCCAGGCAGATGTTTTTCAATATCTACACAAAGACTCATTTTGCTGCTCCTTTCTGCCGTGCAAAGCGCACCTGGAAAGATGTACAGAAGTTCATGGCGAGCATCATTACAAAGGAAAAACAGACGATGATCATGACCCAGAGATAGGCACTCTCACGGTCGCCTGCCTGCACTGCCGTGTATACGGCTACGGACATGGTCTGGGTTTTTCCAGGGATATTGCCTGCGATCATGATGGTGGCTCCGAATTCGCCGAGAGCCCTTGCAAAGGAAAGAATTGTTCCTGCAAGGATGCCCGGCCATGCCAGGGGGATGATGATCTTTCGGAATATTTTTCCCTCTGTCATTCCCAGGGTCCTGGCTGCATACAGATATTCCTGATCGATCTGTTCAAAGGCGCCGCGGACCGTACGGTACATCAGCGGAAATGAAACTGCAGTTGAGGCGATGACCGCACCCTGCCAGGAAAATATAAAGGAAAACCCAAACTGAGAAAAGAACTGCCCTACCAGGCTGTTTTTTCCGAAAGCCAGCAGCAGGAAAAAACCTACGACTGTTGGGGGCAGGACTAAAGGCAGAGTAAACAGGCCGTCGATGACAGCCTGTCCGTGTTTCAGCTTTACAACGGTCCGGGCAGCACAGATACCCAGTACAAAGGTAAATATGGTAGCCGGAAGGGCTACTTTTAGAGAAATCCACAGTGGTGACAGATCGAACATTATTTTATCCTTTGGAAGCTGTAAGACTCGAACAGCTTCAGTATTTCATCGGTTTTTAAGTAATCTACAAACTTCTGGGCTTCTTTCTGATGTCTGCTGTCTTTTAACACGGCCACCGGATAGATCACAGGGTCGGCGGCTTTCTTCGGAGCCTCACAGACTACTTTGATCTTCTTCGATATTTTCGCATCCGTCATATAGACGACTCCGCAGTCCACTTCGCCGCTTTCTACCCATGTGAGAACCTGGCGGACATCGCTTCCATAGTTTGCTTTCTTCTTTATTTTATCCAAAATTCCGAGTTTTTGAAAGACTCCTTCTGAATATTGTCCGACCGGGACTGCTTTAGGCTCACCCAGTGCCACTTTTTTTACGCCTGAATCTGCCAGGTCTTCAAAGGTTTTAACGGATGTCTTGCTGCCTTTTGGGACGATCAGTACAAGCTTGTTTTCCAGCAGATTCGTGCGGGATTTTTTATTGATCAGGTTCTTTTTTGAGAGAGCATCCATCTGTTTTTGGGCAGCCGACATAAAAACATCTGCGTCCGCGCCCTCTTCAATCTGTGTCTGAAGTGCGCCGGAACTCCCATAGGAAAAGCGGAGTTCTACATTGGGTTCCTTTTCTTTATATTTCTCGGCGATGTCCTCTGTCACATCCGTAAGACTGGCGGCTGCGGGAATGGTCAGTGTGGCAGTTTTTTTTTCGGAAGTATTTTTGTCTTCGGAACTGCATCCGGACAGGGCCGCAGTTCCCAGCACTGCGGCAGCCAGCACAGCAAATATTTGTTTTTTCATTTAATATTGTATCCTCCTGTACTTCGTTTTTACATCTTTACTTTACCTGAAAAAGGAAAGCTGTTTTATTTGAAAAGTAAATAAAAGGTTGAAACTTCTTTTGGGAGGGAGACGCTGCGGTGAAATTCCAGCTATTCATAGATAAAAACTATAAATGAGTGAGGAGGCCGGGTTCATAGATTCAAATAACAGGGAAATTGCGGGGATTGATATGGACGAAAAAATAGAAAATCAGCTGAACCTTTCTCTGAGTCTGACTCCTGAAGAACGGGAGAAGAGCAGAGACTTGGATGTGGGTTATGACAGGCAGCAGAATCTGTGGGAATTGATCATCAGGTATATCGGTGATATTAGTCAAATTCCGGTTCCGGAAGGGGGAAGACTGGAAGCCTTGAGCAATGAATATGCCATAGTTTATCTGCCTGAGGAATCTATCGATACTTTTTCAAATCTTCCTCAGGTTATTTATATGGAAAAGCCTAAGAACCTTCTGCTGAGCGATCAGGCTGGGATTGCGGCCTCCTGCATCCTGTCAGTAAGGGATGGACAAAAGGGTCTCCACGGCGATGGAACCTATGTGGCTGTGATCGATACGGGCATCGATATTTTTCATCCGGATTTCATCGATGACCAGGGAAACACGGTGATTGAAATTTTATGGGATCAGACGATACCGGGGCATCCGCCGGAAGGTTTTTACGAGGGGAGTGTATACACAAGGGAAGAGATTAACCGCGCGCTGAAGGCACCGGCAGCAGAGGGCAGGAATATTGTACTAAGCAGAGATACCAACGGGCACGGGACTCATGTGGCTTCCATCTGTGCGGGAAGGCAGGGAGTTGCAGACAGATCCGCTCTGATTGTGGTGAAGCTTGGAAATGCGACGGAACAGGGGTTTCCCAGAACGACACAGCTGATGACGGCTCTGGAGTACGTGATCCGTTACGCTGAGGCGAAGGGAAAGCCGGTCAGCGTAAATTTAAGCTATGGGAATAATTACGGAGACCACAGGGGAAATACTCTGCTTGAAACATATATCAGCCAGATGGCCGGTCAGTGGCAGACTGCCGTCTGCATCGGAACAGGCAACGAGGGAGCATCAGCCAGGCACAGACAGGGATGTTTAAGGCAGCCGGAAGATGTGATCTTTGCAGTGGCGCCTTATGAACAGAGCCTGAATTTGCAGCTGTGGAAAAATTATGTGGATGAATTCAGCTTGTGGCTTCAAAGCCCCTCCGGAGAGCGCAGGGAGATTCAGGACCAGGAGGGAAGGACTGACTACCGGTTTGGGACGACAACGGTCTATGTCTATTATGGCTCTCCGACTCCGTATAACAGGCTTCAGGAAATCTATTTTGCCTTTGTACCGCAGGGCGGCGAAATCGAGAGCGGTCAGTGGACCATTGTGATGGAACCGGGAAGGATCGTCAGGGGGGACTATTACATGTGGCTGCCTGTATCCGCCGGGACCAATGAGGGAACCAGATTTTTAGAACCCAGCCTGGATCTGACGCTGACGATTCCTTCTACGGCAAGAAGTGTTATATCTGTGGGAGCCTACGATGTATTTTATAATTCTTATGCATCTTTTTCCGGAAGGGGAGACCTGAATATCTGCATGGAAAAACCGGATGTCACGGCACCGGGAGTGGGAATTCTGGGGGCAAGTCCCGGCGGCGGGAATACAAGAATGAGTGGAACTTCCATGGCAACGCCGTTTGTGACGGGCAGCGCGGCACTTTTGATGGAGTGGGGGATTGTGAGAGGGAATGATCCATTTTTATACGGAGAGAAGATCAAAGCATACCTGCAGAAGGGAGCAAGGGAACTTCCTGGATTTAGTGAGTATCCGAATTCGCAGGTGGGGTATGGAAAACTGTGTGTGAGGGACAGTCTGCCGATATAGAGTCTGTTTGAAAAAAGTCGGGGGAAAGGGGAATGACAGGAATAAAACGGGACAGTAAAGGACTTCTCTGATTATGAAAGCAAAGTAACCGATGAACTTGTGGTTTATGTGAAGTCTATGACTAAAATAGATACTAAACGGAAATTTTTATATGTGATTTTTTAAAATTACAAATATAAATTGACAATGTAAAACGAGAGTGTTATTATAAAAGAAATTAGAAAGGAATCCAGCATGAATAAATTAAGCGAGTATGTCAATTTTGAGAGTGGAACGCCGCAATTTAGAATCAATGAATCCATGGACCGTAGTGCGCCGATTTATAATGTATATAGTCAAAATGATTTGACAGATGACTTGGTAGGGATAAATTTATTATCAGGGGAACCGAAAAAGATTAGAACCAGAGACGAAGTATCTATAGTATTCCCGCAGGATATCATATTCAGTTTAATATCAGGTACAGCAAGCATAGTTGGAAAAGACCATCAAGGTTACTTGTATACACAGAATTATGTTAGAATAAAACCCGATAAAAATATCGCTCCTAAATATTTGATCTATTTGCTAAATGAAAATAGAGTCATTAGAAAACAATTTCAATTAGGCTTACAAGGGACGACCGTTTTAAAATATACATTAGCCCAGTTAAAAGAAATTGAACTTCCATCTTTGCCGTCGTTACATGAGCAGCAAATAATCGGAGAAGTTTATTTCAAACAGTTACGGGTGCAGGCTTTGAGAAAACGGGTGGCAGATTACAAGATGACAGTTTTACTGAACAAATTAGAGGGGGTACTAGAGGATGAAAGAAGCTCAGTTTGAATCAGAATTAATTCAATATCTTTCAGGTGAAACAGATACAGATGTTGCAAAAGCTTCTGTTATGTGGGAAACACCAAGTTATATTGTAAAAACAAAATTTTGGGAATACAAGCCGGAAATAAAAACAACAGACGCACTTTGGGAGAACTTCAAGCAAATTCTGGAACAGCATAACCAAAAAACGTTAGAGCATCCATTAAGTGTTGTAGAGTTTAACCAGGTTAAAAAGATTATAAGTAATCTGCATACACCATATAAAGCCGGGCAGTTTTTATATGGTTTAAATGGCGTTTCTCAAATAGAAATTGATTTGGATGATGGCAGACACGTGTTCCTGACCGTATTTGATCAAAAGCAAATTGGAGCAGGCGATACCATATACCAAGTGGTGAATCAAATAAAACGTCCGGCAGTTATAGCAGGAAAAAAGGATAGGATATTTGATACGACATTGCTGATTAACGGACTGCCCATTATTCAAATTGAGGAAAAAAACGACCACCGGGATGTGGATGAGGCCTTAAATCAGATGGAACAGTATGTGGCCGAGAATCAATACCGGGATATCTATTCTACAGTACAGATATTGGTTGCCATTACTCCGAATAACGTGAAATACATGGCAAATACTACGGCGGATAAGTTCAATAAAGACTTTGCATTTCATTGGCAGAGACGGGAAGACAATACCATTGTCCGCAGCTGGAAAGAGTTTGCGGACAATGTGCTTAGTATTCCTATGGCACATCAGATGGCAACCAATTATATGATTCTGGACGGAACGAAGAATAAGGAAACGTTAAAGGTTATGCGTCCTTATCAGGTATATGCCACTCAAAAAGTAGTGGAAGGGATTAAACGGACAGATTTTGAAGCGGGAAATAACAAGATTGGGTATATATGGCATACAACAGGATCTGGCAAGACAATTACAAGCTTTAAGACTGCCTGGCTGGCAAGCCGTATGCCGAATGTGGACAAAGTCGTTTTTGTTGTAGATCGAATTGCTCTTACAAGGCAGACGAGTGAGGATTATAAGGCATATGACCCAGACGGTGAAATCGGCGATGAGACACGATTGGGAAGTGTCCGGGATACAAATAACACCAATGACTTAAGCCGCAAATTAAAAAGTAAAGATAATAATATTATAGTAACGTCTGTTCAAAAGCTGGGGACTCTGGTCAGCCGTAAAAGCTTTAAATCACCGGAGAAAAATATAGTATTTATTGTAGACGAAGCACATCGAAGCACAGGCGGAGATAATTTTGCCAAAATACAAAAAGCTTTTAAGCAGTCCGCATGGATAGGATATACAGGGACGCCTATGTTTGATGAAAACGCTATAGGTATGAATACAGAGAGTATTTTTGGTCCGCTGCTTCACGCATATACCATTCGGGAAGCCATTGCGGATAGAAATGTACTGGGCTTTAAAGTAGACTTCGAGACAACAATTGATGAAGAGAAAATGAAGGAAGAATATCTTCCTGAATTTTATCGCCAACGATACCCTAAGTGGAGCGAGAAACAGATCAGAAATAAAATTCTAAATCTAACGGAAGAGGATATAGATGATGCGATAGAGCCCAGCTTCTATGATGAAAATATAGAGCACATAAAATTAGTGGTCGAAGATATATTCAAAAACTGGAAAAACCGTTCCGGCGAGGGAAAATATAATGCAATATTAACCACCCATGTAGGAGGCGGCAAAGCCAGTACACCAATGGCCATGATGTATTTTCGTGAATTTCAAAGAGTGAATAATAAGAATAAAAAACAAGGGAAACCGACATTAAAGGTGGCGATTACATATAGCCTTAATACCACAAATAATGACAGTCAGTTAGAGAGTAACCAGGGTCTTCATGAAGCCATGAAGGTATATAATGAAGAGTTTGGGACATTATTTGGCCTGGACGATGTGTCAGGATATATAGAGGATGTAACAAGCCGGTTAAATAAGACCACAGAAGATAAAAATTATCTTGATCTTGTTATTGTAGTGGATCAATTGTTGACAGGCTTTAATGCACCGGAACTGAATACATTATATGTGGACAGAATTTTGAGAGGAGCAGGTTTGATACAAGCCTATTCCAGAACGAATCGGATTGCGGACATGCAGAATAAACCGTGGGGAAATATTGTAAACTACCGTTGGCCGTCATTAAATGAAACGCTTATGAACAAGGCACTTGCAGTTTATGCAAATAAGGATTCGGCAAATATTTCTGAAGAAGAACGAAAGCAGCAAAATGAAGAAGACGGAATTATTGCCCATTCTTTCCAGACAACCCATGAAGAAGTGAAAAAGGTGGTACAGGAGCTTAGAGCTATTACAAACCAATTTGAAAGGGTGCCGCCAAGTGAAAAGAAGAAAGAAGAAATGCTGCAGCTGTTACGACAGTATAACAGCGGTATGGCAAAATTAAAACAGTATGCCCCGGAAGTAGTGGATGGGAAAGAGGAAGGCTTTGATTATGAACAGCCGGATCAACTGCTGAAGTCGCTGGGAATGGAGCCGGAAGAAGAGATTATGCTTACTACCGTTCTGAGTAATGAACTAAAACAGCAACTGGCAAAAGAGAAGAAAATATCAATTCACCAAATTGAGTTGAAGATGACACATGTAAAAGACATAAAGGTTGACTATGATTACTTGACAGAGCTTGTGGAGAAACTTCTGAATCAGGTTCATGAAAGAGATGAACAAGGAGCCTGTGAAACAAAAGAAAAGATTTACCAGTTTGCGAATGGACTGGAAGATAGAAGATATGCGGGGAAAATTATCAATGCTGCAGAAGCGATCGCAAAAGGATTGTATCCAACAGATCCGGATTTTAAGTATCCGGCCAAACTGAATGCGGGAAGTGAACAGATCATTCAGGAGGCAAACGACATAAGTCTAGATCGGTTATTACAGGAATTTAGAATCAAGTGGGGAATTATCGATGTTGTCACAAGCGCTGAAATGCGTACATTCTTCGCCCGCCATAAATATGGGATACAAGATTTAGATGATACCGGCAGAATTCGGGATATTATTGCAAAAGGAAGCAGAGATTATGCCGTTTTATCCCATGATAAAGAGATACAGTCACTTTCCAGAATAAAATACCGCAACAAATTAAGGGAAGCTATCTATGATCTTGCAGACAGATTAGTAGAGAACTAAGATAAAGGAAAACAATATGAATGAAATTGAGTTTTTAATGTATGAGGCAGATGCAAAAATAGAAGTCATAGTTAAGGATGAAACAATCTGGGCAACACAAAAAGCAATTGCAGGACTATTTGATGTAGGCGTACCGGCAATCAGTAAACATTTGAAAAATATTTTTGAATCGGGTGAACTGGATGAAAAAGTGGTTGTTTCCATTTTGGAAAATACCACGCGGCATGGAGCTCTGCAGGGGAAAACGCAGACAAAGAATGTAAAATACTATAATTTAGATGCGATTATATCGGTGGGTTATCGTGTGAATTCAATTAAGGCAACTAGATTCAGGGTGTGGGCAACGAACATTTTAAAAGAGTACATTCAAAAAGGATTCAAGATAGACGAAGAACGCATGAAACAAGGAAATAATGTTTTTGGACAAGATTATTTTCGTGAATTGCTTGAAACAGTTCGTTCGATACGAGCAAGTGAGCGGAGAATCTGGCAGCAGATTACAGATATATTTGCGGAAATATCCTATGATTATGATAAAAATTCGGAAATCACAAAAATGTTTTACGCAGAAGTCCAAAATAAATTTCATTTTGCCATTACCGGAAAAACAGCGGCAGAAATTGTTTATGATAAAGCAGATAGTAAAAAGCAGCATATGGGATTGACTACATGGAAACATTCACCGGATGGACGAATACTCCAATCAGATGTAATTGTGGCAAAGAATTATTTAACAGAAAAAGAAATTAAGAGCTTAGAGAGAAATGTGTCAGCCTATTTTGACTATGTAGAACGATTGCTTGAGGATGAAACACTTTTATCCATGGAGGATTTTGCTACAAGCATTGACGAGTTTTTAAAGTTCAACCGCTATGATATACTTCAGGGACATGGACAAATATCACACAAGTCCGCAAAGAAAAAGGCTATTGAGGAATATAAAGAATTTAATAAGCATCAGATTATAGATTCGGATTTTGATAAAGAGATAAGGAAAATCCAGGGAGGCAAAAATGAGTGAAGAGAAACGCAGAGTACCAAAGCTGAGATTCCCGGGATTTACGGACGAGTGGGAACAGCGTAAGTTCATGTTGACATTTCAGCCATTACAAAATAATTCTTTGGGGAGAGTTGAATTGAATTATGATACTGGACAAGTAAAAAACATTCATTATGGTGATGTATTGATAAAATTTGGTGAAGTATTAAATATAAAATATGAGGAACTCCCTTTTATAACAAAAGAAGATTTTGTAGTTGGAAGTACATCATTATTAAAAAATGGAGATGTTATAATTGCAGATGCCGCTGAAGATGAAACCGTAGGAAAATGCAGTGAAATCAATGGTATTAATGATGATAATGTTGTATCAGGATTACATACCATACCCTGTAGACCGACTATACCATTTGCTGCTGGATATTTGGGCTATTATATGAACTCACATGCATATCATGATCAGTTGCTGCCATTAATTCAGGGGACAAAAATATCATCTATTTCTAAGAGGGCATTACAAAATACAGATATATTGTTTCCAAGAACGAATGAGGAGCAGAGTCAAATTGGCACCTTTTTTTACAACCTCGACCACCTTATCACCCTTCATCAGCGTAAGTCAGAGCATTTACAAAAATTGAAGAAATCTTTACTTCAAAAAATGTTTCCTAAAAAGGGAGAAAAAGTTCCAGAACTTCGATTTCCCGGATTTACTGATACTTGGGAACAGCGTAAGTTGGGAGATGTGTTTCAAGAATATTCTGAAAAGAAACACGAGGAACTTCCAGTGTTAACAATTATTCAAGGAGGAGGAACAATTCTCCGAGAAAAATCAGATAGGAATTTGCAGTATGATAAATCTAGTCTGTCAAATTATAAGATGGTTAAAAAGAATGATTTTATTGTGCATTTACGTTCCTTTGAGGGGGGACTAGAAAAAGCAAATAGTGATGGAATCATAAGTCCTGCCTATCATACGTTCCATGGGGTCGGGACGGATTCAAGATTTTATTATTCGTATTTTAGATCGCAGGATTTTATAAAAATAAGACTTTTGCCTCATGTTTATGGAATAAGAGATGGGAGAAGCATAGACATTGAAGGAATGAAAACTATAGATATTCCTTTCACATCATATGAAGAACAAAAGAGGATAGGAAATTTTATTGAATCTCTTGACAACCTCATCACCCTTCATCAACGTAAGCTGGAACATGTAAAAGATTTAAAAAAGGGCCTATTGCAGCAGATGTTTATATAAAATAGGAGAAATAGAAGAAAAGGAAGAAAAAATGTCAAATAACAATATTCAGACAATATCAAATAAATTATGGGCAATGGCAAATGAACTTAGGGGCAATATGGACGCAGCAGAATTCAAAAATTATATCCTTGCATTTATGTTTTACCGCTATTTGTCAGAGCATCAAGAAAAGTATTTAGCAAGATACGATATCATTGATATAGCCCCGGGACAGACTATTAACGAAGCATATAAGGAACAGGCATCAGGAGATGATTTGCCAGATTATCTGGAGGATATTTCTTCCAGCTTAGGATATGCTATTGAACCAGAGGACACATGGGCATCTTTAAATTATAAGATCGATGAGGCTCAGATTATCCCCAGTGATTATCAGACTATATTTGACAATTTTAATAGAAATGCTGAATTAAATATAGAGGCTTCCAGGGACTTCAGGGGTATATTTAACGATATAAATCTGGGGGATTCAAGACTTGGAAGTTCCACAACAGCGCGCGCTAAATCATTAAACAATATTGTGAAATTGGTGGATAGTCTGGAATATAAAAGTGATGATGGGAAAGATATCTTAGGTGAAGTATACGAATATCTTATCGGACAATTTGCAGCCAGCGCAGGCAAAAAGGGCGGCGAATTCTATACACCGCATCAAGTCAGCAAAATCTTAGCAAAAATAGTGACAGACGGTATTGCTGAATCGGACAAGACTTTTACCGTATATGATCCGGCTATGGGATCTGGTTCTTTACTATTGACGGTTCGTGATGAATTAGCAGGCGGTAATCGGCCGGGAGCAGTTAAATTTTATGGGCAGGAACTGAATACAACAACTTATAATCTGGCTCGAATGAATTTGATGATGCATGGTGTTTCGTTTAACAATATGAATTTAAATAATGCAGACACATTGGAAGCAGACTGGCCGGACGGTCCGGACGAAAAGGGTATTGATCAGCCAAGAAGTTTTGACGCCGTGGTAGCTAATCCACCTTACTCCGCAAAATGGGATAATAGAAAAACGAAATTAAAGGATGCAAGATTTAACGAATACGGAAAACTCGCACCGGCCTCTAAAGCAGATTTTGCATTTGTATTGCACAGTATTTACCATCTTAACAGTAGTGGTACAATGGCGATTGTCCTTCCTCATGGAGTTTTGTTCAGAGGAGCGGCAGAGGGGAAAATCAGGCAGGCAATTATTGAAAAAAATTACTTGGATACTGTAATTGGATTGCCTCCTAACCTGTTTTATGGGACAAGTATCCCGACAATTATATTGGTGTTAAAGAAAAACAGGAAAAAGAAGGATGTATTGTTTATTGACTCCAGCAAAGAGTTTGAAAAAGGGAAAAATCAAAACTACATCAGTGATGAAAATATAAATAAAATTTTAGAAACATACCGGGCACGTAAAGATGTCGATAAGTATGCCCATGTTGCATCTAATGAAGAAATAAAGGAAAATGAGTACAATCTAAATATTCCAAGGTATGTAGATACCTTTGAGGAAGAAGAACCTATTGATTTGCAGGAGGTAATCAAGCAAATAGAGGAAGATAATAAAGAAATTGAGCAGTTGGAAAGGGAAATTGCAGAGCAGCTTAAAATATTAGGGGTAGAAATATAATAAGATATCATTTTTCAGAGGTAAAAATGGTGCCATTTTTAGTAAAGGAAATGAAGTGAAGTGATTATTCCTGTTTCAGGGGAAACAGTAGCGGATATAGCAAGAGCGTCAACCGTTATAAAAAAGTGGAAGTTACTTTTTCATTTAGGGGATACTAAATTTATTTCTCTTAGTTCTTGTTCAATCAATCCAAATGTAATATAATTCCTAAGTGGAGCATTATACCCGGAGCAGTAAAATTAAAATAGCAGCACATACAAAAGATAAAGCTGTTCCGGGTATAATTTCCCATGAATGTACAGGCACAGATAAAAAGTCGGAGAAGGATTTTCATTTGTTTTTTTTGTTTCATGCTTGACAGCTTCTTTTACTATATGCTATTCTGTCCCTGCTGTAAAAAAGCTATATATTTTTCTGTTTCTGATCACAAACAGAAAAATATATAGCTTTTTTACATGGAAAGGAGAAATTATGGATACTATTGCAAACCCAATGGGTACGAAAAAGGTATTTCCTCTGCTGATTTCTATGGCCGTGCCTCCTATGATCTCAATGATGATCCAGTCGCTTTACAATATCGTAGACAGTATGTTTGCAGCCAGGCTTGGTGTGAATGCCATTACAGCCATCTCATTGGCCTATCCGCTGCAAAACCTCATCTTATCCGTCGGTGTAGGACTGGGAGTAGGCGTTAATGCCTGTATTGCCATGAGTCACGGAACAGGGGATACCAAAAGAGCAGATCAGGCAGCTGTCCACGGACTGGTGCTGGCCGGTCTTCATGCATTAGTTTTTATCGCATCCGGCCTTATGGGAATCCGTGCATATCTTGGAATGTTTACAAAGGACCCGGAAGTTCTGGCTCTTAGCAGCCAGTATACATATATTGTCGTGCTGCTGTCTGCCGGTTCCCTTGTTCACATATCGATCGAAAAGATTTTTCAGGCCATGGGAAACATGAAGGTGCCGATGTTCCTCCAGGGCATGGGTGCACTGATCAATATTATCTTAGATCCCCTGTTCATCTTTGGATGGGGCATCTTTCCCAAAATGGGAGTGGCCGGTGCAGCCATCGCTACGGTGATCGGACAGTGGAGCGCCTGTCTGCTCGCTGTTTTTCTGCTGTTTCGGAGAGAACATACCATCCATATCCGGTTTGGAGGATTTGCATTTGACAGAGAATTGCTGAAAAAAATTTATATGGTAGCAGTTCCGTCAGCCATCACCATGTCTCTGCCGTCCATATTGATCTCGATCCTGAACGGGATACTGGCTGGAATTTCAGAAGTGGGGATTGCAGTACTAGGCATTTATTTTAAAGTACAGACCTTCATCTACATGCCGTCCAACGGTCTGATCCAGGGGATGAGGCCCATCATCAGTTTTAACTGCGGGGCAGGAAGAGATGACAGAGTGAAAGAGATGATTAGGGACAGTCTTCTTGTCACCGGTGGGATTATGGCCGCAGGAACCGTCTTATTTGTTGTTTTTCCTGTGCAGATCATGGGATTGTTCCACGCAGGGGGTACGCTTCTTAAGATGGGAATCATGGCATTTAGGATCATCAGCATTGGTTTCCTGTTTTCTGCTGTGGGAGTAGTGTATTCCGGTGTCTTTGAGGCGCTGGGAAAAGGGAGTGCATCTCTGGCCGTGTCTACATTGAGACAGTTTTTCATCATTCCGGTTCTTTCTTTATTTCTGGTTTCTCGCATGGGGATCAATGGAATTTGGGCTTCTTTTCCGGCAGCAGAGGCGGCAGCGGCTCTGGCAGCAGTCCTTTTATACCGGAAATACAGCTATAAGAAGAAAAAAACTGAAGATATACAGAATGCTGTAAGAAGACGGCAATAAAAGATGACATTTTGGACAGTTTTCCGGATTGCTGTCTCAGAGATGTAAGATTTTCTGACTTTTATGAAAGCCTCTCCAGAAGTATCCATCGAACAAAAGAAGCCATTCAACGATCGTTTTTTATCACTATTGGAGGAGCGCATTTCAAAGCGTGACGGAAATAGTGATAAAAAACTCATGAATTTTCGGACGTGTTGTGTTAAAATCTAAATGACTTGAAGTGAAAAGGAGAATATGACATGGATAAGAAATTAAAAGCAGTCCTGATCGCGGTGCTGGTTATTGTCGTCGGCGGTGCGGGATTTCTCGGATATGAGTATGTGACTCAGAAACTTACGGCAAATGACGGAATTGAGCTGCTCTCCAAGGGTGAATACCAGAAAGCGTATGAAGCATTTGAAAAAGCAGGCAGTAAAAAGACTCTTTTGTGGACAAACCAGAAAAATGATGTGATGTTTTATCAGGCGGAAGCTCTCTGCCGGCTGAAGCGTTATAAAGATGCCATTCGCATTTATGACCGGATCATAGAGAAAAAGCCGCAGGGCAGGGCTTATGAATGGAAAGCACTTTGTTACGTGGGATTAGAACACGAAGAACAGGCACTGGAGGTCTGCAGTGAAGGGATACGTTCTCTTCCCTCAGAAGGAGAAAGTTATTATGCCAAGTATAGTATTCTTGCGAAGCAGAAGAAGTACGATGAAGGACTTTCTGTTGTAAGTGAAGCTTTGAAGCAGAATCTTACCACCAAGAAAAAAGAGCTGATGTTTGCAAGGATCAGCCTTTATGAAGCTAAATTTGATTTTAAAACAGCATACCATTATGCAAAAGAATATGTAAAAGCCTATCCGGACGATGAAAAAGGAAAAAAAGAAGCTACTTTTTTAGAAACCAGATAGTACACTTTGTCTGCAGGGCAGAAATCAAGAGTTCCATTTACGGAACTCTTTTTTTATTTCATAGGGAAGTTCTCTGACCTTCCCTATGAAATAAAAACGTTTTGCATCTGTCATACAAAGTTGTCAAGTCCTTTAAAGATTGAGGGGTTGGGGGCGTTGAATTGGATTTGCCCACTTTGTTATGCAAAAGCAACAAATTTTGTTAAGAAAATTTGTGCGAAATAAAGTTTTGTTTCTTGAAAAATATATTGACAAAATAAAATTTTGTATTTAAAATATATACATAAAATAAAGTTTCGCAAAAAATAATGAAACAAAATAAAGTTACTTTGAAGGAGGATAAGTATGAAACTGATCATCGCTGCCCACGGGCAACTGGCACAGGAAGTGGTCAATTCAGCGAATATGGTTTTCGGCGGAATTGAAAATGCTGAAGCTGTTACCTTCGTTCCTGGTGAAAATGCCGACGATCTGAAACAAAAGTACGAGGAATGTATGACAGAGGGAGAAGATGTACTGTTTTTGGTGGATCTGTTCGGAGGAAGCCCATATAATGCGGCATTTCAGATCACAGCACAGACTGAAAACACAGATGTGATTTCCGGACTGAGCCTTCCGATGCTCCTTGATGTGGTTGGCATCAGAGAGACATGCAAAGAGATCCGTCCATGGGAAGTGTATGACAAACTTGGAAAAGACACTTACATAAAATCATGCAGAAGTTTATTAAAACAACAAAAAGAGGAAGAAGAGGAGGATGAATTATAATGAAGATTAATTTATGCAGGATCGACGACAGACTGATCCACGGACAGGTCGCAACTGTCTGGGCAAAAGAGGCAAATGCGGAAAGAATCATCGTGTGCAGTGATGAGGTGGCAAAGGATGATATCAGAAAGACCCTGCTTTTACAGGTGGGACCTCCGGGAATCAAAGTCAGCGTAGTTGATATCGCCAAAGCAATCCGTGTTTACAACAATCCTAAATATGAAAACGACACAGTGTTTTTATTGTTTACATGTCCTCAGGATGTGTTAAGGATGATCGAAGGCGGTGTGCCGATCACAAGCGTCAACATCGGAGGAATGGCTTTCAAAACAGGGAAAGAACAGATTACAAAAGCTGTTTCTGTGGATGAAAGCGATAAGGATGCTTTCCGCAAAATGCATGAGAGAGGCGTAGAACTGGAAATTCGTCCGGTAGCTACAGACAACAGAATCGACTTAATGACTAAAATCTGATAGAGGAAATAATCTCTCGGAATCCTGAGTGATTATTATCGGCAACAGCCGAGAAACGTACTTTGAAAAGTAAATATTATTTAAAACAGAAAAAAGAACATAGA
>OCAS01000391.1_pt1 | contig 38343 bp, 32 predicted proteins | sample 1550751 | NCBI WGS metagenome assembly OCAS01 (sample SAMEA2580301, study PRJEB22360) | human gut metagenome | biome: human gut; feature: human-associated habitat; material: faeces | place: Denmark | collected 2008/2010
ATATAAAAAAATCAGTATAACCCTTGATGAATTGGGCATACTGATAATACATAAACAGATGATGATTAGACATGATTCGTCATCTACTATCTAAACCTGTCGATTTTTACTTACACATAATTCTTCAAATTCCCATAAAAATTTTCTTTCATTAGTGGGGCCGAGTTTTTTTTGCGTTCAAAACTATCCACAAGGGTACGGATCCTAAGCCATATGGATAGATATAAAGCGAAGGTTATTTATTCTCCCTTTTATACCATAACAAAAAGCTGTAATGCAATAGAGTGATCTCAATGATCAAACTAATGCGTGACAGCCTCTTTTTCTACTCCATTCCCTGTATTGAGTAAATTATGATTATGAATTAAAGTTTTAACTTCTGCGCTGCATCTTCATCAACATAAAGCACACTGCCTTCTACATTACGCAGTAAGCTTGCGGGAACAGCATTCGTAATTTCACCTTCAACGACCTGTTTTACGATATCTGCTTTACGTTGAGAGTCCGCAATTAGAAGTACCTCATTTGCATTTGCGAAATGTTTCATTCCCAATGTAATTCCATGCCGAATATTCAACTGCTCTCCAAAGTATTTGACAGATACACTTTGTGTAACTTCATCAAGTGGAACAATTGTACAATATTGATTTGGATTAACACCTGGCTCATTAAATCCGATATGACCGTTCATTCCAATACCTAATACCGCAATATCAATATTTCCATGGTCAAAAACAAACTGATCAATACGCTTACATTCTTTTTGTAAATCTGCTTTCCCATCAAAGAAGCAAACCTGTTTTTCTACATCAATAGGCAGCTGATTGTACAAATAATCATATAATGTCTGGCGACAGCTTCCTTTTGTTTCATATCCAAGATTTTCCCATTCGTCTAATGAAACGAATGCACATTCAGAAAGATTTAGTCTTCCTTCCTTAGCTGCTTCAACCAGATGACGGAAAATTCCTAGCGGAGTATCTCCTCCTGGCAATTCAATTAAACATGCTGGCTTTTTATTGACATATTCAATAATATGTTCAGCAACTGCTTTACTCATTTCTTCAAAGTCTTTTTTTACGATAACCTTCATTGTATATTCTCCTATTTTTTCTTAATACAGCACATCAACACAGTTTCTTTGCATGTTCCGTTTTTGTTATATTCTACTTTTTTTTCAATATCAAAACCTGCGGAATTGGTAATAATTACAGGTGTAATCAAATCAATATTCTGTTCGACTAGCGATTCTTTATTCACACGTAAGACTTTTTCACCAGCTTCGATATGTTCCCCCTGTTGTTTCAGTTGATGGAAAACTCCACCTTTTAAACTCACTGTTTCCAATCCTACATGCACAAGAACTTCTATCCCTTCTTCTGTACGTATCCCAAAAGCATGACAACTTGGTTGTATTACCACAGAAATTTCTCCGGATACCGGAGCATACACATCTCCATCAGTATATTGGATTGCAATACCATCACCCATCATTTTTTCTGAAAATACTGGATCACTGACTTCTTCAATTCTTTTTAATATACCATTTACTGGTGCAATAATTGAAATCTCTTTTTTCTTCTGTAAGAACGAAAACATACATTTACCTCCAATATTAATTCAAGAAATGGCGTTTGTTTATCTTTTTATTCTGCACTGATTTTTTCTTTCAAATTTTGAAGATAAACAAGAGAAGATTTCATATCTTCATAGATATTTTCTCTTGAAGAATCTTGTTCTACAGCATAAGAGCGTACACCATTTGCTTCACCCCAACGGATGACAGCCTCAAAATCAACTTTTCCTTTACCACATGGTTCCAAGTTGTTTTCCATATCCATTAAATCGATATCAGTATTAATATCTTTCATATGAATTGTAAGAATTTTACCAGGATATTGTTTCATGTAACTTACAGGATCTACTTGTGCAACAGATAGCCAATAAGTATCTGGTTCTGGATGAATTGTAATTCCTTCTGCTTCCGCGCAGATATAATCCATTACTTTCTTCCCATCTACAAGTGTATTGAAATCATATTCTGGTGAGTGGAATCCTACCTCAAAACCAGCTTTTTCCAATTTTTTTACTGCTTCAACTAATGCATAGCGAGTAAATTTATATCCATATTCTACTTGGAATTCATCTTCGATGTATTTCAAGTATACTTCTTTACAATTAAACATTTCCCCTTCTTTAATGATGCCATCTACATCGAAAATAAAACGGTCATGTTTAATATGCATGCTATCTACGCGAAGACCTGCTTGTGTAATAGCATCTTTAATGATGGCTGGATCCACTCCACGCATACCATCCAACTGGATAGCATCAAATCCCATTTCTCTTACTTTTTTTAAGCAAGTATATGGATCTTTTTCAATATCTTTGCGCAGACCGTACATTTGACATACGATATTACTCATAGTGGTCAACCTCCAAGTTTAAGTATTTAACTTCTGTAGGAGTTAATTCAATTTCACTACCTTCAATAGAGTTTTCTAATTCGCTAATACGTTCTGGTCCAATAACTGCCGCAATGTTAAATGGCTGGTTCAACACCCAAGCAAGGGCAATCTGAATAGGAGTTTTTTCTTTTTTCTCTGCCAATTCGATACAACGGTCATAACGAGTCCAGTTTTCATCGTTGTAGAAGCAATCACGGATTTCTTCATCATCACAATGATCTTTTGTGAAACGTCCTGAGAAGAAACCACCAGCCTGTGAAGACCAAGAAAGAAGAGCGATATCATTTTCTTCATGCCATTTTACCATTTCATCACTTGCAGATACACATCCTGGCCAACGTGGATGCATAGGTTTTGCCAATGACAAGTTAGGTGAGTTGAATGTTAATGGATGAAGACCATGTTCTTTTGCATATTCATTAGCTTCAATAATACGAGGTAATTCCCAGTTAGAAACACCTGCTGCATAGATATTACCGATTTCAATCTGATGATGTAATTCTTCCATGATTTCACCAACAGGTACAGTTTCATCATCTCTATGCAATGCGAACATTTCTACATGATCTACATTCATAGTTGCAAGAGAATGTTCAATATCTTCACGAATGCATGCTGCACTTACACGCTTTACATCTCTTGCTTCACGTTTTGGATGACATCCTTTTGTGAAAATAACAAGTTCATCTCTACGTCCAGTTTCTTTAATCCACTGTCCAATAGCAGGTTCTGCATAACGATAATGTTCTGCAGTATCAATTGCATTTCCTCCTTTAGAAAGGAATGTATTATACATTTCATGTACTTGTTCCATATTATCTACTCTTAAGAAATCTGCTGAACCTAAGAACAAATTGCTTGGTTCAATAATAATTTCTTTTCCGTCTTTCCATCCTTTAACTTTAATTTTTTTCATAAACTTATCCTTCTTTCTTAACCTAATCAATACCTAATACTTCACGTACATCTACTGCAACAGCTGCAACAGCTGGACCATAAACAATCTGTACAGCATCTCCCATATGGATAACACCCATAGCTTCCAACTGTTTTTTAAATACATCATCTGATTTCATTTTTGTAGGATCTGCAAGAACGATTCTCAATCTTGAAATACAATTATCTACATCAAGAATATTTTCTTTACCACCAAGTGCTTCTACAATTCCTCTTGCTAGCTGTAATCCTTTATTTTCTGTTTCTACAACTTGTTTTGTATTCCCTGCTTTATCGCCTTCTACTTTCTTATTGTAATCATCTTTTGTATATAAACGAATTTCATCTTCTTCTACATCTTCTTCACGACCTGGTGTCATAACATTGAATTTCGTGATAAAGAATTTGAACAAGAAGTATGCGACAACAAAGAAAATAGGGAATAACCATAAATATGGCATAATGTTAATTTTATCAGGACGTAAAAAGAATGGAATCCAGTCTTTGATATTTCCTTGATAAATTGAAACTTGGAAAATTTCACACAATACTTCACCAAATGCAGCAAGTGGTGCATAAACTAGGAAGTATAACCAAGGTGCTACAAATAAGAATGTGAATAGAATAGGTTCTGTAATACCGAAGCAAGTAGTTGAGATGATTGCTGGAATCATTAAACCAAGAACTTTCTTTCTGTTTTCAGGTCTTGCACAATGATACATTGCTAATGCGGCCCCTGGATAGATTGCAAAGTTGACAATACCAAGTCCACCCATGAATGCACGAACTAGAATTTTACCACCTTCTGGTGAAGCTAACTGAGCTAACTGAATTGCACTGTTACCAACAACACGAACACCGTCTACTACAGCAACACCACCAAGTTCTGTCCAGTACATTGGTGTTTCAAGCATAGGATGCATACCGAATGGAACAAGACATTCATCAGCAAAACGATAAATGAAAGTACCGAACAGTCCAGAACTATGAACTAGGGAAGCAAGTTCAGTAAGACCATTTCCAATAAATGGATATGCAAAATAGAAGAAGATACCTAATGCTCCACCAAGTAGCAAACAAACGATTGGAACAGTTCTTGTACCAGAGAAGAATGCAAGTGCTGTAGGCATTTTTGTCTTATAAAATTTCATTGTAACCCATGCCACAAGACATCCAACGATGATTCCACCAAGTACCCCCATACTATATGTGAAATATCCTAGGTGCTGTGTATAAAGAGCAGCTGTTTTACTTGCTTCCAAAGCGCTCATTCCGCCTGCTGTTAATGCTTCCACAGAAGTGGTATCAGCACTCAATCCCTGTGCTCCTAATAAAATATTGATTGTGTTATGCATAGCAAGATAACAAATCAATGCTGAGAAAGCTGCCCATCCTTTTTCTTTACGAGATAAAGAGAAGGCTACACCTACCGCATATAGAGGGCCAAGATTTCCAATAATGACATCCCCTAACCCTTTAATTACTGAGAAAAAGCTAAAAATAAACGATGTTGAATACCATTCCCAATCAACACCCAAAGATGTCATAGTTAATTCTGTTGTTAATGCACCACCAAGACCAATTAAAAGCCCTGATAAAGCAATAAGACTAATTGGTACGAGCATCGCTTTACCGAATTGTTGAAATTTCTCTTTCATGTGTTTTCCTCCAATATTAATATAATTAACATTGGTCTTTTTTGTTTCTTAGGTTGTAGATATGTATAGTCAAATAACCAATTTCATTTTCATCTAAGTTAATTCGATAAGTTTTATTCAAGTGATCATTTATTTTTTTTGCGACAGCAAATTCCTCTTTACATGTTTCTTTAATACTATCCAACAATACATTTTCTAAATGGATTTCATTGTGAAACCGATGAATTGCATATTCCAAATGTTTTGTAAATCTGGAATAGTAAATAGACTGTCTATCCAACTTGTTACCAAATGCCTTCTCAATAATTGTTGAACAAGTGTACATAATTTCATTGGTACGTAAGACTTTAGATACTTTCTCATTGGAAATAGCTGCATGAATATGAAGGACTATAAAACCTAGTTCGGCTTCATCGAAATGGACAATGTCCTTCATCTGCTCATTGATATACACTAAAGCTTTTTGAGAAAATGCATATTCTTTTGGATAAATGAATTGAAGTTCATGTAAGAAAGGATAATTCATTTGATAATTTTGTTTTTGACGTTCAATTGCAAAATTTAGATGGTCTAATAATGTAAGGTGTAGATTTCCATTGATTTGATGTTGAAAAAAATGATTTGCCTCTTGTACAACATCTTGTACAACATTTACAAGTTTTTCGTTTTCTACACGTTCGATTAACTCGTTGTAGAGTTTTGATTCTTTCGGTTCCAATGCTAGTAAAGCACTCTCTACATTTTTGTCGTAATTGAATAATTCGCCTTTTTTTCGCCTAAACCCGATGCCTTTCCCAAAGAACACATAGGTTTCTTGAGAATTGATAACTTTACAAAGTAACGTATTATGATTTAGGACATTAATAATTTCAAACTTTCCTTTTACCATATGGACTCAACCTTTCTATGAGCGTATGAATAATACTTACCACTTATTTTGTTGGACTATTTGATTTCTATTCCACATTCACCTCCTAAAAAACAAAAAAAGCCCAATTTCCATTGAGCTAAGGCCTGATCGTATCAGTAACCTGTCTACATATGGAAGTATATCACAACCGCTTACATAATACAATTACTTTGTACAAAAATTACTTGTTCTATGTAATTAATAATAAAAATTAAAGAATAGTAAAATTACACTATGAAACGTCCAAGAGATGAAACAATAGCAGAAAAGATGAACTACATGATATTACTTCATCCGAGGGAGTTGAAGGATACCGAGTCCAAGATTATATAAGCAACCATTTTTACTTTGAAGATTGTATGAATAGAAATGAAAAAATTATTAATCACTGTATTAAAAACACCTGTTTCTCGATTAAAAAGAACAGGTGTTTTCAAATATATATTCAAGCTTTTAGACGCATTTTCTAAGCTTTCACATGTTTTTTCTTTTTTTCTCATGATAAGTATCGTTATAAGAGATGACCAAAGCTAAAAGAATTTTAATTTCCAAATATCCAGCAACAACATAATTCACAAGATAGAATAAGTGCACTTTCCAGAAATTCATATAATCATGCTGCTGGAGAAGTGAATGGAAGATATTGTTAATACCTTGTTGTTGCTGTAAATGTGAATATAACAAATCTGTAAACGCAACACTAAATACATATGTCCATGCAATGAACATCATTGACAAGAACAACAATGATTTCCAGTTTTTCGTAAATACGGAGAATGCATTGCTAAACAAATCTCTAATTTTTGTCACATCATCATAAATTCTGAATGCAATTAATGCATTAATCATGGTAAAGATTAACGAAATCAAGATAGATGCAACTACATTTAATGTTGGAATTAACACGGTAGCTTGTAATACCATAATATTTACGAATGTTTGCAATATCGTAATCAAAAATGCACATACAGCCTGCAGGAAGAATTTCTTTAACATCAAATTGATATCATCACCAGTAAGTTTTTTTCCTTCACTGCACTTTAAGAAAGAAATAAAAACAATATTATTGATAAGGACACCGATAAAATTAGTTAACAGTGTCATCATTAAATATTTAGTTGCTCCTCCAAAGCCTAAAACAGATGCCGCAAATGATAAGAACATTGTTGCATAGCTACCAATCAACAAGTTTCTTAATAAATAAATAACATTTCTCTTTTGTACTTGTTTTGTCCGTTCATTAAGATCATGTGCATCGTTTAAAATAACACTTGTGCTCAGAATATAATTAAAACGATCTATAAACCCAAATTTCATGTAAATTCCTCCTAACAAATAATAAAAAGCTCAATTAAAATTTTGTATTTTAACTGAGCTTATGCCTGTAATTTAACAGTAACATGCTTACATGAACATAATACCATAAATTAGTTACGCTTTCAATGATTTTTTCATAAGTTCCTCTATTGTAAGATGCGCAAATGCTTCACGGACATAAGGGTCTTTTAAAAAAGGAAAAAGCGCTTCTAACTGTTGCTGTTGTTCAGGTATTTTCCATAGGGAATGAATACAATTATTCGGTAATTCTGATTGCTTTTCTTGTGCATTGCTCAACTGATGTAACCAACTAACGCTTAACGACAACCACGAAGCAACGCGTTCATCAATATCTTTGCTATTCCCCTTAGCACACCATTCTTTCGCTAACGCTAATCCATGGTGTCCCCACTGATAAATATGACTTTCGCAGAAAACATGGTGCTCCAACAATCCTTGTAATAAATATAAAGAATTTCTTACTGGTACTGTATGATCTTCCCATGTAGAGTACAAAAATACAGGTGGCATATTCTCGTGCAATTCTTTCATTACGTCAGGAAGAGAAGAGTGTAACAACTGACCTAAGGAATTTAACACAAGAGGATAGCCTAAAATTACCGCATGTAGATATTCACTACAGCGAGCCGCAACACACAAAGCAAGATGGCCACCGGCGGAAAATCCCACAATCGAAATTCTCTGTTGATGAATGTTCCATTGTTGACTTTTTAAATGAAGGAGAAGCAAAGCTTCTTCTGTTCGATTATATACATTGTCCCATTGAAATGCGACGTTGTCTATTTCCTCAATATAGGTCAAAACAGCCGCATGAAATCCTTCCGCAAAATACGAAACTGCGATTGGTTCTGCTTCTCTAGGTTCACAATACGTGTATCCTCCCCCCGGAAGAACTAATACCATATCGTGAAATTGTGCATCATCATGCAAATACATTTGCAAAGATCCGCCGTTTTTAAGTGATATTTTTTCATGTATCACAAAACCATCTCCTTAAAATTATGATTTATATTACGTTAATATCGTTCAAAGCGAAGGATGTCTGTTCTTGAAAGAATACTTTGAACCCATTGATTTTTTTGTTTATTATCAACAAATAATAATGTGACGTCTAATTTTAATCCACCATCACTCAATTTATCCATTGTATAAGCAATAACTTTATAGTGATCACAAAGGGAAAGTGCCGCTGTCATATCATTTAAACCAGATATACTAATACAATAGCTTTCCTGCAATCCATTTTGGAAACGTTCCACATTTTGGATAACGATACGAAGAAGAATGAAAAGAAGTGTACCGATACATCCAATATAGTACATTCCTGCCCCCAATGCCATCCCTACACCAGATACTGCCCAAATACCTGCAGCTGTTGTAAGTCCCTGTACAACTTGGTTTTTCTTATAAATAATTCCTGCCCCCAAGAAACCAACTCCAGAAACTATCTGTGATGCAATACGAGATGCATCAAAAGAATTGCTGTCAGCAAATCCATATTTCGATACAATCATCATTAAAGCCGCAGCCATACCAACAATCATATGTGTTTTTACACCAGCTGCTTTATGATGATTCATTCGTTCATATCCGATGATGATACCACAGATAGCAGCTAATAATATTCTACCTAATAATTCAATTGTAAATTCGTCTATCAAATTGCCACCTCCTTAAACAGAAGCGACTTCTTCTTGTTTAAATGCAGCCAATAATTCCTGAAACATAAAGACTTCTGGTTCTTTATGCATATCGTGTATAGGATTAACAAATAAAACAATATTACCTTCTTCATCTCTTGCCTGTAAACGATAATATTCTCCAGATTTCACATCAATAATTTCTTTAAAACGCAAACTATAGTTTTCTTTTATTATTTCACCATTAAGGATAAGTTGCCAATTGACACGATGTGTACATCTTGCATTTAACAATACTTCTCCTAGTACACGTTCCCCCGGTAAAACAATTGCTTTTTCATCTTCTGGACGATGATATAATACTTCAACATCTTCTATAGTCTGAATATATGCATGTCCATTTCGAATACTATTCAATACCCGTTCTGTGCTTAATCCTTCTGTATAAACCTTTGTCGTAGGAATACCTACAGGATATTTATCGAAATAGTTTTTCTTATGTGCATCACTTCCCCCTACTGCATATAAGTAATGCCCATTGTTCCATAGGAAATCAAAAAGCTGTATAGCTCTATCATTATTGACTTCTTCATTTAATAAATGTGGCGCATTAATAACTTCTAAATTATGGAAGCTTCTAATGTCATAATTATGGCGTAATTCCCAACCACGAGGGAATGGATGATTAATACTTAACACACACCCTTTTTCGTTAAAGTATTTAAACATATGGTCTAAAGCATCGCTTTTGTCTTTTCCTTCTCTAATAAATTTCGCATAATCAGGAAATTCTTTTAAACCATGAATGTTATAATGTCCATCATCATCCCATGTAACCTCTGTTCCCGGCATTACAAGATGTTTGCATTTTGGAAAACTTGTTGTCACAGTAGAATGATCCGTCATACTAGTAAATTCCATCTTTTTATCTTCACATGCCTCACAAATTTCTTCTAAAGAAATTCGGCCATCGGAGTATGCACTATGAAGATGGAAGTCACCACGATACCAACCAGTTCTAACATCATGACAGATATCCTGTGACAACAACATCGGATTTTGACTTTCTCTAACTCTTGTACCAAGATTAAATTCAATTTCAAATGCATAAGAACCTGCAATAGGATACGTACGTACCATTTCCAAACTCCATGTCCCATTTGGAAGTGGTCCTGCAAGAGTATTATTATCACTTGTTAAAGCAGAGGTACTCAAGCAATAGCTTTTTAATCTTGTTTTATAGGTTAATAAAGCTCGTATCTTTTGTTCAGAATCTTTTACAATTAGAAAAAAGTGTTCAAAAGCACCTTTCAAAAGATTGAAGTGAATGGAATCATCTCCATTCACTTCAAATGTAAAGGTATCTAACTGTGTAATTTCGTCACTAAATATACCTTCAAAACGCATTTTATATACCTAAGACGTCACGTACATCGGCAGCAATTCCGCCAACTGCTGGACCATAAATGATCTGCAAAGCTTTTTCTCCCATGTGTACGACTCCCATAGCTTTTAACTGTTTTTTGAACACTTCATCTTTTGCTACAATACTACTGTCTTTAACAACAATACGTAGACGAGAAATACAGTTGTCAACATCAAGAATGTTGTCACGGCCACCAAGGGCCAAGATAATATCTTTTGCAAGCATGATATCTTCAGATTCGCCTGTTTCAGCTTTTGCTTTAGCAGTTTCACCTTTTGCTTCAGCCATTTTACGGTTGTATTCATCTTTAGAAATCAAGTGAATATCTTCAGTATCTACATCTTCTTCACGTCCAGGTGTTGGAACATTGAATTTTGTGATTAAGAAACGGAACAATACATACGCTACGATGAAGAAAATTGGCATTAACCATAAGTATGGTACCATGTTGATTTTTTCAGGACGTAGGAAGCATGGAATCCAGTCTTTAATGTTACCCTGGAAAATAGAAATTTCAAAGAACTCACAAGCTACTTCACCTAATGCAGCAAGTGGAGCATGTACTAGGAAGTATAGCCATGGAGCTGTAAACAAGAATGTAAATAGAATTGGTTCAGTAACACCGAAGCAAGTAGTAGAGATAATTGTTGGGATTAACAAACCAGCAACTTTCTTTTTGTTTTCTTTACGAGCACAGTGATACATAGCAAGAGCTTCCCCTGGATATAGAGCGAAGTTGATGATACCAGCACCACCCATGAATGCACGTACCAATAATTTACCTGGTTCCGGAGATGCCAACTGTGCCAACTGAATAGCAGAGTTACCAACAACACGAACACCATCAACCATTGCAACACCACCAAGTTCTGTCCAACGCATTGGAGTTGACAAGATTGGATGCATACCGAATGGTACTAAGCTTTCGTCAACAAGACGATATACAAATGTACCAACTAATCCAGAATCACTAACGAATGCAGCTAAGTTTGTGAATAGACCACCAATTGTTGGCCAGATATAGAAGAATAGAATACCAAGAATCCCACCAGAAACCATGCTGATGATAGGGATAGTTCTTGTCCCTGCAAAGAATGATAATGCAACTGGAAGTTTTGTGTTATAGAATTTAGTTGTAATCCATGCAACAAGAACCCCTGTAGCAATACCACCGAAAACACCTGTGTTGTAGCAGAAGAAACCAAGACTTGTAGTATAAAGACCTGCAATCTTACTTGCTTCAATAGCAGTCATACCTGTTGAAACTAAATAATCAACAGTTACGTTTCCTGCGTTATATCCAGCAGCATTTAATAAAACCTGCATTGTGTTCTGCATAGCTAAGAAACAGATTAATGCAGAGAATGCAGCCCAACCTTTTTCTTTACGAGAAAGTGAGAACGCACATCCTACAGCGTATAAAACACCAAGGTTTCCGATAATGACGTTACCTAACCCTTTAATTACTGAGAAAAAGTTAAAAATAAACGATGTTGAGTACCATTCCCAATTGACACCCAAAGATGTCATGGTTAACTCAGTTGTAAGTGCCCCACCTAGTCCAAGGCAAAGCCCAGACAAGGCAATTAGACTTACTGGAACAAGCATTGCTTTTCCAAATTGCTGAAACTTCTCTTTCATTTCAAATTCCTCCAATATTTTAATTCTTTTGAATAAATATTGGTCTTTTTCGTTTTACTGAAAAGTTGTTGTATTAAGAAAATACATAGTCGTAAGAAGAAACCTGCAGGAATTTATAGTATCTTACGTTCATCAATCCGAGTAGTTTCTTGTGCACATAGAATTCTTACTACTCAAAGCATGCGTTTTGACTGATTTTTATACTATGATAAAGTCTTTAATATGATCAACTCCTTCTAGAAAACAAAAAAAGCCCAATTTCCATTGAGCTAAGGCCTGATCGAATCAGTAACCTGTCTACGTTTAAAAATATATCATAACCGCTTACATTATGCAATAAAAAACGCTTTTTAAAATTTAATTTTTCAAAAAATTTCAAAAGTTTCTAAGAATTCCCCTTATTTTACAATACTAAAAAATATAATTTTTCATGTACTTGTATATATCATATGTATAAATAAAAAATCACTTCTTGCATGAAGATTATAAAACTACTATATTTTATCCTATTGTTTCAAAAACAGAGAAAAGACACCCTCAACGAGTGTCTCTTCTTTCACCATAATTTACGATAGATTGTTTCTAAATCTTCCTGTGTACATTCTTTCATTGTGTTCTGTGGTGAACCGCTTTGCATAGCATCCTGTGCCATTTTTGGAATGTTACGGAAGAAGTCTTCTTTATCTACACCAAACTCTTCTAATGTTTGTACGTTGCAGAAATCTACAAGATCACACATTGCCTGTAACAATGCTTCACTTGCACACTGATCGCTATCTTGTGTACTAGCTAGACCACATTCTCTTGAAAGAGCTGCAAATACATCATATGCGCCATCCAACGCAAATCGGAAACATTCTTTTAATAACATCGCATTGCTTAACCCATGAGGCACATGATACAACGCGCCAATTGGACGACTCATTCCATGAATGATGGTAACGGATGCATTGTTAAACGCAATCCCCGCTTCTAATGCCGCAATGGCCATCTGTTCTCTTGCTTCCATATTACTTCCATCTTGATAAGCGATTGGAAGATATTTTAGTATTCTCTTTACCGCAGAAATACTAAAAGACTGAGAAAGGGGCTGTGCTTTTCTTGAAGTATAAGACTCAACCGCATGACAAAGTGCATCCAATCCAGTAGCTGCGGTAATAGCTGCAGGTGTGCTAAGTGTAAACTGAGGGTCAATAATTGCTAAGAAAGGCATTAATACTGCACCTTTCAATAACATTTTAATATCTTCTTTTGTATTTGTAATGATGGTAAACTGTGTAGCTTCAGAACCTGTTCCTGCTGTTGTAGGAATTGCAACCATAGGAGGTGTTTTTCCTTCGATTACTTTTCCAAGGTAATCGTTAATTTCTCCACCATTTCCAATGACTGCTGCAATGGCTTTCATGGAGTCAATTGGACTTCCTCCACCAATTGCGATGAAGAAATCACAATTGCTTTCACGGTAAAGCTGTACACCTTTTTCAATCATTGTATCTGTTGGTTCTCCAACAATATCTGTATAAACTGCATATTCAATTGCATTGTTTTCTAATAAATCTGTTACTTTTTTTACGTTTCCAATCTTTTCCATCACAGGGTCAGAAACAAGCAATGCTTTTTTACCATATGATACGATAAGTGACGTCGCATCTTCCAATGCATTCGCACCTGTCACAATGTGTCCAGGAACTATAAAATCTCTTGCCATAAAGTTCTCCTATTTCTCGTTTTTCACAAACGCATTTGTTTCTTTATCAAATGTTGCATCATGAAGCCAAGTAAATGCTTCATCTTCACAACGATCTGTTTGAAGCCATGGATTACCATCCAAATGACGAATCATCCAACAAGTGTACATCTGATATCCCGGTGCTGCAGACTGTGGATGTAGTTCTCCTCCTGGGATTGCGGAAAAACTACGATGAACACTTTTATACACCTGGTCTCCGATAAAGCTAGCACCAAACCCTTCTTCATGATCAAACATGAAGAAATAACATTCTGGCTGTGGATGACGATGTGGAAGATATCCAGACCAGTTTCCTGGATCATTTAACACTTCCCCAAGTACCATATTGCTCTGTGGTTGAATAGCATGGTCGAAGATTGTATTTACGCGACGATTTGCCACATTTCCATACATACCTTGTGTAGAGTATTTCCATGGTGCATCTTTCGGTTCATAAATACGTGGCGCAAATTCATTTGTATTTTTTGTTTTCTGTACAAGAATTTCACTGTCTTCATGAGCCAATACGGTAATCACAGTTTCTTTGGCACCATGTGCAGCATATGGACCATCAAGGAAGACATTACGTCTTTTTGCTTCCACCTTGATATCTGCACATGTTAGTGTCACATTTCCTTCTAATAAAAGTACTGCAGTTTCTTCTTCTGCACTAGAGAAGCTTTTTTCTTCTCCTTTTTTCAACTGGTAAACACGGATATCCATCATCATATCGCGGTAAGCATTGTCATACGTAGTTAAAATCATCTCACCGTTATTATCAAATTGAGGATAACCAAATACTTTCTTTTCTTCCATATTCTTTCTCCTAATATTTACGAGCGTTTTGACGTCCCGCAAGAACATCGCTTTCCCAACATTCCTGTACAGATGCTTTTTCGGATACTTCTGCTAGTCCGACATTCCACCAAGACTCATATCCATCTGTCATTGTTTTTGGAATAACTTTTACATCGATAAGAACACAATTGTCTTGCTGTTTTGCATCTTCAAGAGCTTTCTTCAATTCTTCATTTGTACGTACTGTGTATGTTGTAAATCCATACCCTTCTCCGATTTTCGCGTAATCCACAGGGATAAGATCTCCTAACAATGTATTTTTATCATCACGATATCTGAATTCTGTAGCCATAGAACCAATACCATGTGTCATTTCTAAGTTGTTAATGCAACCAAAACCACAGTTATCAAACACAAGAATGTTTACTTTCTTTTTCTCTTGCATTGCTGTAGCCATTTCAGAGTGCATCATCTGGAAAGAACCATCCCCTACTAACGTGTATGCTTCACAATCTGGTTCCGCAAGTTTTACACCTAATACAGCTTCACATTCATATCCCATGCATGAATATCCATATTCCGCATGATATCCACCACGTTTATCTGTTGTCCAAATACGTTGTAAACAGCTAGGTAAAGAACCACCGGCAGTTACAAGAATTGCATTGTCATCAATACATTCACGTACAGTTAAAATTGCCTGTGTCTGTGTTAATAAACCACCTGTTAATTCTACGAATTCATCAATTGTACGAGAATCTCTTTGCTGAATGATTGGTTGGAAATCTGGTCCATAAGAATAATTCGCAAGACGATGTAATTCTTTTGCCCATTCTTCTTTTACCTCTTTCACTTCATCTTTATAACTGCTGCAGTAATTTGCTTTTTCTAACATATCTTTTACTGCAGTCAATGTCACACGAGCATCTCCTACTGCTTGTACAGCATCCATTTTCGCTGCATGATAACGACTGATATTGATTGTGACTAATTTTACATCTGGATTTTGATATTGCCATTTACTAGATGTTGTAAAGTCAGATAAACGACTTCCAATCGCAATAATGCAGTCTGCTTTTTTCGCAAGTTTATTGGCAGCTAATGTACCAGTTGTTCCGATACCACCTACACAGTATGCATGAGAGGATTTACATGCACTTTTCCCTGCCTGTGTTTCCGCAAATGGAATGTGGAACTGTTCACAGAATTGTTCGATAGCTTCTCCAGCTTCACTATAACGTGCTCCTCCACCAACGATAACCAATGGATATTTAGCCTGTTTAATCACATTGCATACATCTTCTAGTTCTTCTGGGACTGCAACTGGTCTTGTGATACGGTGAACACGTTTTTTAAAGAAGTAATCAGGATAATCGTAAGCTTCTCCTTCACAGTCCTGTGGAAGCGCAATACATACAGCACCTGTATCTTCTGGATCTGTAAGTACACGCATTGCGTTTAACATCGCAGTCATTAGCTGTTCAGGACGAATAATTCTATCCCAATATTTACATACTGGTTTAAATGCGTCATTTGTTGTAATTGTCAAATCATGACTCTGTTCCAATTGCTGCAATACAGGGTCTGGCTGACGTGATGCATACGTATCTGCAGGGAATAAAAGTAATGGAATGTTATTCACAGTTGCTGTCGCAGCTGCTGTAACCATATTTGCTGCACCCGGACCAATACTAGAGGCACATGGAATGATGCGACGACGATTAGACTGTTTCGCAAACCCAATAGCCACATGACACATCCCTTGTTCATTTCTTCCTTGCATAACGTTTAATGTATTTTCACTGCTGTCCAGTGCTTCACCTAAACCAACCGCAATTCCATGTCCAAAGATTGTGAAGATACTTTCGACAAAGCGGTTTTGAACACCATCAAATTCAATATATTGTTGTTCCAGGAATTTTACCAACGCCTGGGCAACGGTAAGTCGGTAAGTTTTCATATGTCGTTCCTCCTATACACGCGCAATCATTTCGCCGTATTTTTCTTTTGTTTCCTTAATAAATGCTTTTACTTCTTCAGTTGTTGGAAGGTCTTTTGAACAGTTATTACTGCGTACCATCATAGATGCTTCCGCACTTCCAAATTCTAGACATGAAATCATATCCCATCCCTGATAAATTCCATATAAGAAGGCAGATGCATAACCATCTCCTCCGCCAAATCCTTTGCGAGACTGTACTGGGAATGGTTTGATGCTATAGCTTTCTCCACCGCGAACAAATGCAGTGGAGCCTTTAATCCCATGTTTAATTACAACAATCTTCGCTTCTTCATTATGCCAAGCAGCTGCTGTTTCTTCATCTGTTCGTCCTGGGCAAATTAAACGTTCTGTCAAATCAAATTCTTCACGAGAACCCATAATGATATCTGCGTTTTTCGCAACCATAGAATAATAGATTGAGATTGTATCTTCATCTGTCCAATTATAAGAACGATAATCGATGTCGAAAATAATGCGTGTATTATTTTTCTTAGCAAGCATAACTGCCTTCAATGCAGCTTCTCTAGAAGGACTCTGCGCAAGTGCTGTTCCAGAAATCAAAATCGCTTTTGCACGACGAATATATTCCTCATGAATATCTTCTGTACGAAGTGATAAGTCTGCAGCCATATTGCGATACATCATGATACTACTTTCAGAAGGAGAAAGCATTTCTGTAAATGTAAGTCCTAGTTTTTCTCCATTTTTAGCTCTTGTAATCTGGCTTGTATCAATCCCTTCCCCATTGAAGTAATCTACGATAAAATCTCCAAACTGATCATCGGATACTGTACCGATAAATCCAGCCTTCATCCCATGGCGAGTTACACCACATGCGATATTAGCAGGAGAACCACCAAGATACATCTCAAAGTGATTAACATTTTTTAGTGGTTTAAAGCCTTCACTGACTGCTGGATTCAAATCAATGGTAGCTCTTCCTAATAGAATTAAGTCTAAATCTCTGTCGTTTTCAAAATGCAAATAATTCATAATTACCTCCTGTGCAATTTCTATATGCACATACTAACACATAAAAAAATAGTGTGCAACATCATATAATCAAATATTAGCACATATTTAGCACACTTTATATTTTGCACGTTTTTCATAGGCAAATGATAGAAAAAAAACAGTGCAGTACACTGTTTCAAATTCATATAATATTCTCATCACACGGTATGTTTTGTTTTTAATTGAATGTTCGTATATACATACTCTTCTGGAACTTCTTTATCAGAAAGCATCTGATACAACAACATCGCCGCAAGATATCCTTGTCTTTCATTTTCCTGATCAATCAAAAAATCAAAGTCTCCCTGTTTTAAGCATTCCACATTGCGTGGAGTAATATCATAGGCAATTGTAAATGGACGCCGTGTTTGTCCACTTTTCTGCATCGCAGAGGAAACTCCTCTTTGTCCTGCGGACGCCAAAAATATTCCATCAAGGTCTGGATGATTTTGTAAGGTTTGTAAAATGATTTCTTCCACAATCGCTGCTTTATCCTGACTGCTTTGTACCCCCAGCAAATGAATGTCCGGAAAACTGGAACGCATTTCTTCAATAAAGCCGTCGATGCGAAGACTATTTGAACGGTTTGTAAAATACCCGTTAATAATCAATACTTTCCCTTTTCCACGTAGGAAAGTTCCCATTAAACCGGCTGCCGCAATTCCACTTTGTTTATTATCCAACCCAACAAAACTTAATCGCTTGGTACCCAATATATCTGAGTTAAACGTAATGACAGGTATTCCTCGTTCCTCAATTAACTGATTGATACGATTCCGAATTTGTTCACTATCTACCGGCATGATGGCAAGTGCCTGTATCCCCTTTGCTTCCAATTCATCAATAAAACGTAGCTGTTCTTCTTCGCAAATCCCAGGACTTTCTTTTACCAAAAGTGTCACATTACGGTGCTCCAACTCTACTTTGGCACGCTCTATCCCTTTTTCAATTTCATGCATAAAAGAAGTGTCGGAAAGCTGTGTAATCATACCGATTGTGAAATTACAACGTTTTTTTCTTGGTTTACGGACATACCCAAGTTTTTCTGCAACTTCTAATACTCGCTGTTCTACTTCAGGAGCAACCTTTCCACGCTGATTAATAACACGATCTACAGTTCCTCTGGAAACCCCTGAATGATCTGCAATTTTCTGTATTGTTACCGCCATTTCCTCACGCCTTTCTTTTGATATGTTACTATCATATCACTTTCTAAACCATTTGCACACCAGAAAATGTGTACAGCACACGAGTTTTGTAAATCGTAAATCCTACGAATTTATCGTAGGATATTAAAGAAAAGTGTTGTATAATTAGAAAAAGAAATAGGGGTGATTTTATGACGTCATTAGAGGATGCCCGTAAACAAATTAATATTATTGATGAAGAGATGGCAAACTTATTTGAAAAGCGTATGCAGGCAGTGGAAGATGTCATACGATATAAACAAGAACATCAAATGCAAGTTTTGGATACATCAAGAGAACAGTTTGTAATTGAGCGTAATACAAAATTTATCCAAAAGGAACAATACAAGGAAAGTTATATTGCGTTCATTACGGACATTATGTCCATTTCACGTAAATATCAGCAGTCTATTATAAATCAAGACAAGATTGGATATGCGGGAACAGAAGGTGCATTTTCTCACATTGCAGCAGATAAGGTTTTCCCGGAGTATCGTAAGAAAAGTTATGCGACATTTGCGGAGGTATTTCGTGCGGTAGAGGAATGTGAGGTAGGCTTTGGTGTGGTACCGTTTGAAAATTCATATACCGGAGAAGTGGGAGAAGTACTGGATCTGTTAATGCGTTATGATGTATATATCAATGATATATATGATTTGCGTATTTCACAAAATTTGCTTGGTGTAAAAGAGGCAACATTGGAAGACATCAAACAGGTGTATTCGAAGGATCAGGCAATTTATCAGTCAAAGAAATTTTTGGAAGGAAGAGGTTATGAGTTAATTCCTTATCCAAACACTGCACTTGCGGCAGAATATGTGGCGAGAGAAAATGATAAATCAAAGGCAGCGATTGCGGCAAAAGAAAATGCAGAGTTGTATGGTCTGGATATACTTGCGGAGGATATCAATACAAGTGAACAGAATACGACACGCTTCATCATCATCAGTAAACAGCTGATACAGCAGGGCAATCGCTTCTCGCTCGCTTTTACCACACACCACAAGGCAGGTGCACTCGTACATGCGATGAATATTATCGCTCAGTATGGATTTAACATGCAGAGTATTAAGTCCAGGTCGATAAAGGAACGTCCATGGGAATACTATTTCTATGTGGAAATAGAAGGAAATCTGAAGGATGCAAAGGAACAGCATCTGATCCACGATTTAAAGGAAGCATGTGAAGAGGTAAAGATACTCGGAGCATATCAAAACGATGAAAGAAAGCAGGGATGAATATGAGTTTTGTAAAACAGAACGTCAATAAGGCGCCAATCGAAGATACAGTATTCGCTATTGTGAAAAAGGCAAAGGAAGCCAAGGCTGCCATCGGTGCAGAGCAGGTTGTCGATGCGACCATCGGCTCTTTATATAATGAAGAAGGGAACATCGTTGCCTTTGACAGCGTGTTTACACCTTATAACGAAATAGCAAAGGAAACAAAGGCTGCCTACGCGGCCAGCTTTGTCGGCAATGATTCTTTCCGTAAGCAGGTTTATGAATGGATCGTAGGCGGCACGGGCTCAACTCTGGCACACAGTGTGATTGCCACACCGGGGGGAACCGGGGCAGTAGCGATCACCATGCAGGAAATACTGGATGAAGGGGAAACAGTTATTCTCCCTGAAATCGCATGGGGCAGCTATAGGCTGATGGCGACCATGGATAATCTGAAGGTAAAAACCTATTCTCTGTTTGAGGGAGATCATTTCAATGTAGAGTCCTTAAAGGAAGCCTGCCGTGAGGTTATGAAAACGCAGAAGAAGCTGCTGCTGGTAATCAATGATCCATGTCATAATCCAACTGGTTACTCTATGAGTATGGAGGAATGGCAGGAGATTGTGGCATTCCTGAACGAATGTGGAAAGGAAGTGCCGGTGGTGCTTCTCAATGACGTTGCTTATATTGATTTTTCTTATGATTTAGAGCATTGCCGAAATTATATAAAGACATTTAATGATTTTTCAGAAAATGTTATGGCTGTAATTGCCTTCAGCTGCAGCAAGGCGCTGACCTCCTATGGCTTGCGTTGTGGTGCCGCTATTCTGTTGGCACAGACAAAGGAAGCTGTACGCGATGTGGAAATCGTATTTGAGAAGGCGGCCAGAGCTACCTGGAGCAATGTGCCAAATGCTGCTATGGAAAATTTCACATATGTTACAACAACCAATTATGATGCGTATATGAAGGAAAAGGCGATGTATGTGGAGCTTCTGAAAAAGAGAAGTGACATCTTTACAGAAGAAGCAGATGCCTGCGGATTGGATTACTATCCTTATAAAGAGGGCTTCTTCGTAACTGTGAGAATCGAGGACAATGCATTGCGTGATGTCTTCCACGAAAGCCTGATGAAGCAGCATATTTATACAGTAAAGGTAAATAAGGGCATTCGTGTTGCGGTGTGCTCCCTAAGCAGTGAGAAATGCAGAGGGCTTGCGAAGCGCATGAAGGAAATACTTGATACATGTAAATAGAAGCATATTACATTAGCATGAAATAGATAAGCAGACCGGGTATTGCGGTCTGCTTTTACGCTTTTCGTAATCTAATGTATTCACTTTGTATACCGATTTTTCAGCTATTCTAGTTCAAAAAATATAATTATATAATCGGTGAACATCATGTAAACCAAATACGTGCAGTTCGGATATAGGTTATGGTATAGTATAAGAAAAGAAATGAGGGATAGCATGATACTTTTTGTAAGCGGACGCTGTGATATACCGACATTCTACAGCACATGGTTTTTTAACCGGCTTCAGGAAGGCTTTGTGGACGTTAGAAACCCGTTCAATTCTCATCAAATCAGTCGTATTAATCTGAATGAACAAAATATTGATGGTATTCTGTTTTGTACAAAAAATCCGATTCCCATGATGAGCAGACTGGAGGAAATACCCTTTCCCTATCAGTTTCAGATTACGCTGACACCTTATCATGAGGATATCGAGGAGCATGTAGCATCCAAAAAGGAAATTATAAATGCGGTAAAAGAAATGTCACTGCGACTGGGAAAGGATCGTGTAATCGTTCGCTATGACCCGATTCTGCTTACCCCCAAGTATACCGTGGAATATCATTTGCGGGCATTTGAAAAGCTATGCAGTCAGTTGGAGGGCTATGTGGATACAATTATCATTTCATTTGTGGATATGTATAAGAATACAGCAGGCAATCAGAAGCGAATGCAGCTACAGGAAATGCGCCGACAGGATATGCTGGATGTCGGAAAGGCACTGGGCAGTGTCGCTGAGCGCTATGCTGTGCATATACAAACATGTGCAGAGGATATTGATCTTTCCCCCTATCATATTCACAAGGGACTCTGTATGGATCGTAAAAAGCTTGAGAGACTGGTACAGCATTCCTTGGATCATATTCAGGGAAAGGGTGTGCGATCTGTCTGTGGCTGCATGCCGACGGTTGATATCGGTGATTATAACTGTTGTCCGCACGGCTGTCGGTACTGCTATGCCAATTATAATGAAAAACAGATTGCGGAAAGAATGAAGCTCCATGATCCGCAAAGCAGCGTCCTGCTGGGACACCTTGATGAAGAGGACAAGATTACGATACGGGAGGATAAGCATATCCGTCAGATTTCACTGCTATAGGACGAAAACATTTTCAGGTATGATAAGGAAACCCTAAATTGAAGTTTCTATTGCATAACTTGTTCTATCCATGCCATTTTCCTTTTGTTCGTGATTCATAGCGTGGTATAATAAACACACAAGGGAGCTGATTATATGAATCGTTTGCCAATTGGTATAGAGAACTTCAAAGCTATGATAGATGAAGGTTATTATTATGTTGATAAAACCCTATTCATTAAGGATGTGCTTAATGAAAAAGTTGTACTGTACACAAGACCGCGTCGGTTTGGAAAAACATTAAATATGAGTAGGCGCTGCCCACCCAGGCGTGCTATATTATTTCTTTTCTATGAAAGAGAAAGAGAATGCATATCTTTTTGATAATCTTGAAATTTCAAATGATTGTGATGCTTTGCTTCATCAGCATGCATATCCAGTGGTATTCATCACCTTAAAGGATATGAAAAGAGCTGATTACAAGATGCAGATTGAGAAATTCGGTTCTATAATTTCAGACATTGTTAATGCAAATCCCGAATTGCTGAATAGTCCAATATTAAATACTGCACAGAAAAATTTGTTGATACAGTATCAAAATGAGACCTCAACCATAAGCAACTTAATGGATGCTTTGTTTAAAATCAGTATTTGTATGCAACTGCATTTTCAGAAAAAAGTCATTATTCTGACTAATGAATAGGCGCTGCCCGCCCATGGCGTGATGTTCCTTTACAGATGGCATATTTGAATGGCTATTATGATGAAATGGTAGACTTTCTCAGGAATGTGTTTAGTGCAGCCCTTAAAACAAATGATGCTTTAGAAAAAGGTATTCTGACAGGTTGTTTAAGAATTGCGAAAGAATCAACACCTATGGTGGGCTTTAGCCTTTTTACAGGTTTGAATAATTTTAAGGTCAATTCCATTTTTGATGAAGCATCCAACCAGCGATTTGGTTTTACACAAAATGAAATCGGTTCTCTTCTACAGGACTATCATGCCAGTGAGTATCAAAGCCAAATGAAAGAATGGTATGACGGATATCAGTTTGGAGGCTGTGATATCTATAACCCATGGAGTGCTCTGATGTATATGGACAAATTGATCAATACAAGTAGAAAAGTACCGGAATCCTTTTGGGCAAATACAAGCGGTAATGACATCATTTATCGTTATATAAAAGAGGCAAATCCAAATATGCGTGATGAATTTGATATCCTGGCATCCGGTGGTATGATTGAAAAAACAATCAAGGATGATATAACATACAGAGAAATGGGGCAAATCAACAATGTTTACAGTTTTCTGTTATATACCGGATATTTAAAAGCTGTCAGATGTGTTGATGAAGAACAAAATATGTATCAACTGATGATACCCAACAAAGAAATCAAACGGATTTATGTATCCATATTCAGTGAGTGGTTTAATGAACAACTCGAGCATAACGGTTTATCCTTTATGGAAGCGTTGATAAGAGAAGATGTAAAACAGGCGAACGATATATTGGATCAAATCCTGTTTCAATCCATCAGTTATTTTGATTATGATGAAAAATTCTATCATGGTGTTTTGATTGGATTGTTGAATCAATATCACGTTGTATCAAATCATGAAACAGGATTGGGTCGAAGTGATATTGCCGTCCTTCCTCCAAGCAGGCTGTCAAGAGGTGTCGTACTGGAATTAAAAGTTGCATCTACAGTAGCGGCCCTAAAGCCGATGGCAGAAAAGGCTTGTGAACAAATCAAAAATCAGAAATATATAGAGGGATTGTATGCAGATGGCTATGAAGATATTATAGGATATGGAATAGCATTCCATAAAAAGTCCTGTGTAATTACATCCTTGAAAGATATTTGAATGCTTTACATTAAAAAAAAGCTGTGATAACTAGAAAGTCTGGTTTCACGGTTTTTTTAAATAATTGTTTGCTATTTTTCATCGCTTATTTGTTAGTCGAAATTATAATGTTCTCTGAAACCTCTTTATTGCGTCTTATGATCCAAAAATTATCATAATAAAGATGCAAGAAAATGCTTTTTACGGATATAGGATGCATATGGAATTGATATAATATAATATGATAAATAATTTGGATAGAATAATTTTGAAAGTATATAGTTATAAAGCATGAAAAAGAATACGCCTATATTCTGAATAAACCGCATACATATCCCGTAGTTTCCTCAGAAATCCGAAATTGAGAAAATCAGATAAGAAAATTCACTTTATCTATTGTAATAAAATCAGGTTTCTAGTAAAATAAACATGTATTGACATACATGCTTGTATATACCCTGTAATAAGGTCAGGGAGTTTCTAGCCGTTCACCGTAAACGAACGGGCTACAAGCAAACAATTACTCTTTCTTTTTGTTCTGAGACGTACTTGTTTGCTTTTTATATTGCAGGCAGGTGCGTCTTTATAATTTTTATAGGAGGTCTTACTTATGGTCTTAAGAAGATACGCTATAACAATTACACAATTTAACGGTTTTTAGTGTACATATTGGTGAAAACGATATGTATTTTTTTATTTCAAGGAGGAAAAACAAATGAGTGAAATCAAACCTGTCGTCAGTATTTTAATGGGAAGCCGTTCCGACTTGCCAACAATGGAGAACTGTTTCAACCAGCTGAAGGAATTCGGTATTCCTTTTGAAGCACATGCATTAAGTGCCCATCGGACACCGAATGAAGTTATCAAACTGGCAGAAGGTGCCAAGGATCGTGGAATCAAGGTTATTATTGCGGCTGCAGGCGGAGCTGCTCATTTGGGTGGAGTTATCGCATCCAGCACAACACTGCCGGTAATCGGCGTTCCGATTCAAACAAGTGCACTGGGTGGAATGGATTCCTTGCTGTCCACTGTCCAGATGCCTGGAGGAATACCGGTCGCAACAGTTGCAATCGGAAAAGCAGGTGCAAAGAATGCCGCTATTCTGGCAGCACAGATGCTTGCGTTAAGCGATGAAGCAATGGCTGAAAAAATGGTCGCATTCAAGGCTTCCATGGCAGAAAAAGTAATCAAAGATTCCGTGATTGAAGTGGAATAGGGAAAGGTGAATATACTATGAATTATCGCGTATTTGTGAAGAAAAAGGAAGCATTTCAGGTGGAATCCGCTTCTTTGTTTCATGAACTGAAGCAGAATCTGAATCTTGCAGGATTGCAGGGTGTACAGATGTATAACGTATATGATGTATTCCATGGGGATAAACATGACATGGAGCTTCTGAAAGAAAAGGTTCTGAGTGAGAAAGTAACGGATGAGGTTTTTGATGAGATTGATCTGAAGGGAAAAACCTTCATTGCATATGAATGCCTGCCAGGACAGTATGATCAGCGTGCGGACAGCGCACAGCAGTGTCTGATGCTGTTGAATAACAAGCAGGATGTTATAATCAAAAGCGGACGTATCGTCATTCTGGAGGGCAGTGTTACAGATGAAGAAATTCAGGCTGTCAAGAAATACCTGATCAACCCGGTAGAGATGAGAGAAAAGGATCTTGCCGTACTTGGGTATGAGGAGGATGTGGAGATTGAACCGGTACCTGTTTTAAGTGGCTTCCGTGATCTGGATGAAGCAGGTCTGGAGGCATTGCGCAGTGAACAGGGGCTGGCTATGACGCTGGCGGATGTACAGCATATTCAGAAATACTTCAGGGAAGAGGAAGAGCGTGATCTGACGCTGACAGAGCTGAAGGTACTAGATACCTACTGGTCTGATCACTGTCGTCATACAACCTTTGAAACGATCCTTCAGAATGTAAAGATTGATGCAGGCAGTCTGCAGGATACCATACAGAAGGCATATGAGCTGTATCTGAAGCTGAGAAAAGATGTACATGATAATAAGAAATTTGTGACGCTGATGGATATGGCTACCATCGCGGGTAAATATCTGCGGAAAACAGGTAAGCTGGATGATATGGAAATCAGCGATGAAATCAATGCATGTTCCATTGAAGTAACCGTGGATGTAGATGGTGAGGATCAGCAGTGGCTGTTGATGTTTAAAAATGAAACACACAATCATCCGACGGAGATTGAACCGTTCGGCGGTGCAAGCACGTGCATCGGCGGAGCAATTCGTGATCCGCTGTCCGGAAGAAGCTATGTATATCAGGCAATGCGTATCACAGGTGCCGGAGATATTACAAAGGATATTAAAGAAGCACTTCCAAACAAGCTGCCGCAGAGCCGCATATCAAAGGGGGCCGCCGCAGGATATTCCTCCTACGGGAACCAGATTGGTCTGGCAACTACCTATGTAAAGGAAATCTTCAATGACGGCTATGTCGCAAAACGTATGGAGGTGGGTGCAGTCGTAGGCGCCGCACCAAAAGAAAATGTTGTGCGTAAAAAACCGGAAACCGGAGATATTGTCGTACTGATCGGTGGAGCAACCGGTCGTGACGGTGTCGGTGGAGCAACCGGTTCCAGTAAGGAGCATAACGATACCTCTCTTACAAAATGTTCCAGCGAGGTTCAGAAGGGAAATGCGCCAATCGAGCGTAAGCTGCAAAGATTGTTCCGTAATCCGAAGGCAACGAAACTGATCAAAAAGGCAAATGACTTCGGTGCCGGCGGTGTGAGTGTCGCAGTTGGAGAAATTGCGGATGGATTGAGAATTGACCTGGATAAGGTTCCTGTAAAATACAGTGGTTTATCCGGTACAGAGCTTGCCATTTCTGAATCACAGGAGCGTATGGCTGTTTTGATTGAAGCGGATAAATTTGAGGAATTCAAGCAGCTTGCATATGAAGAGAATCTGGATTCCTGCATTGTCGCAGTCGTTACAGAGGAGCGCCGTCTGGTGATGAGCTTCCATGGTGAAGAAATCGTAAACATCTCCCGTGATTTTCTGGATACCAACGGTGTCCGCGGACTCCAGGATGTACTGATTCGTGAGGGCCTGAGTGATACCGACCCATTCCACAGCAAAGTGACCTCTGTGGAAGAAAACCTGAAGCAGCCCAATGTGGCGTCCCAGATCGGACTTGCGGAAATGTTTGATGCTTCCATTGGAAAATCAACCGTCCTCATGCCATTTGGCGGAAAATATCAGTTAACGGAAACTGAAGGAAGTGTACAGAAGCTGCCGGTATTCGGCTTTACCAATACATGCTCCATCATGACACACGGCTATCATCCGGAGCTGTCGCTATACTCTCCGTATCTTGGTGCCAGCTATTCTGTTGTTGAAGCACTTGCCCGTGTTACTGCCATGGGTGGCAACTATGAAACCTGCCGTCTGACAAATCAGGAGTACTTTGAGCGACTGCATACCGATCCTGAAAAATGGGGAAAACCAATGCAGGCACTGCTGGGGCTGATTGAAGCGGAAATGGCATTTGAAACTCCAGCCATCGGTGGTAAGGATTCCATGTCCGGAACATTTAATGACATCAGTGTTCCGCCAACCTTGATTACCTTTGCGGTCACAACGGAAAAAACAGAGCATATTATTTCACCGGAGTTCAAGGAAGCCGGACATCATATCTATTACATAAAGCATACACCGAACAATAATCAAACACCGAATTATGAAGAACTGAAAGCAAACTTTGCCAAGGTGCGTGATCTGATTCGTAAAGGCGTGATCTGCTCAGCCGCAACTGTGAAATTCGGAGGACTTGCGGAAGCACTATGCAAGATGAGCTTCGGTAATAAAATCGGTGTTGAAGTGAAGACAAGCGAACATATCTTTGATCTCAGCATCGGAAGCATTGTTGTAGAGAGCAGTGAAGCGATTTATGATGAAGCCTTTGTATTGCTTGGGAAAACGACGGATGCCGACACGATCTGCATCAATGAGGAATGCATCACAATCGATAAAGCTATCACCGCATGGTGTGAGCGCTACAACACCATGTATCCAATGACAGTGGATCAGGAAAAGGGTGTTATTGAAACAACGGAGTATACTGCAAACGAGCGTGTTCATGCGAAAAAGACGATAGACAAGCCTAAGGTTATTATTCCGGTATTCCCTGGACAGAACTGTGAATATGATACAAAACAGCAGTTTGAGCGCGCAGGTGCGGAAGCTGAAATCTATGTCTTTAACAATCTGAATGTAGAAAGCATTGAACGCAGTTTGAAGGAGCTGAGTGAAAAAATTGCATCGGCTCAGATTCTGATGGTTGTCGGCGGCTTCTCCAGTGGGGATGAACCGGATGGAAGCGGTAAATTTATCGCCAATGTCTTAAGCAATCCTTCCGTAAACAAGGCTGTGCAGACACTGTTGGCAAATGATGGTCTGATTCTCGGTATCTGTAACGGATTCCAGGCACTGATCAAATCCGGTCTGCTGCCATATGGAGATATTACCAAGCTGAGTGAGGAATCACCAACCCTGTTCAGAAACAATATCAATCGTCATGTATCCCATATGGCGACAACGAAAATAACCTCCAACAAATCACCATGGCTGTCCAGCTTTACACCGGGACAGGGACATTCCATCGCAATGTCACATGGCGAAGGTAAATTTGTCGTTAGTGAAGAAGTAGCTAAGCAGCTGTTTGAAAACGGACAGGTTGCTACACAGTATGTGGATCTGGATGGCAATCCAACGATGAATGGTACTTATAATATCAATGGTTCCAGCTATGCCATTGAAGGTATTACTTCCTTGGATGGCAGAATCTTCGGTAAGATGGGACACAGTGAGCGTTATGAAGACGGATTGTTTAAAAATATTGATGGGGATAAATATCAGAATATTTTCCAGAATGGTGTAAACTACTTCAGAAATAAATAAAAACAAAACCTATATAGGAATAGGCAAAATGCGTAGAAGAGGAGCAATTATGGATATACAATCCTTACTGCCTTATATCGGTGGGGCGATCGTTATTATTTTGCTTCTTCTGATCGTAACAATAGGCTATGTTAAGGCACCGCCTGACACAGCCTATATCATTTCCGGTTTGAGGAAGAAAATCATTGTGGGAAAGGCAAGTATCAAGATTCCGTTTCTGGAGCGTCTGGATAAGCTGAGTCTGAAGCTGATTCCAATTGATGTTAAAACAAGCAGTATGGTACCTACCGCTGATTATATCAATATTCAGGTAGATGCCGCAGTAAATGTTAAGGTTGGCAGTGACAGCAATAAGCTGGAGCTTGCAGCACAGAACTTCCTGAATCAGAACAGTGACTACATGGCACGCGTTGCCCGTGAGGTTCTGGAGGGAAATATGCGTGAAATCGTCGGACGTATGAGTCTGGAGGAAATGGTGAGTGACCGTCAGAAATTCGCTGAGCTGGTAAAGGAAAATGCGATGCCGGATTTAGCGGCCATGGGTCTGAATATCGTCAGCTTCAATGTTCAGAACTTCACAGATGCAAACGGGGTTATTGACGATCTGGGTATTGATAATATTTCACAGATCAAGAAAAAAGCCGCAATCGCAAAGGCGGAAGCAGATAAGGAAATCGCTGTTGCGAAGGCGGATGCCGATCGTCAGGCCAACGATGCCAGAGTTGCAGCAGAGCGTGAAATTGCAATCAAGAACAATGATTTGAGTATCCAGAAGGCAGAGCTGAAAAAGGTTGCCGATGTAAAGCAGGCGACAGCAGATGCGGCTTATGAAATCGAAAAGGAAAATCAGAGAAAAACGATTGAGGTCACCTCGGCGGATGCCAATATTGCGAAGCAGGAACGGGAAGTTCTTCTGAAGTCAAAAGAGGCAGAGGTTAAGGAAAAGGCACTGGAGGCAGAGGTCAAGAAACAGGCGGAGGCTGAAAAATTCGCAATACAGCAGAAAGCAGATGCAGAGCTGTATACGCGTCAGAAGGAAGCAGAAGCAAAGAAGTTCGAAATTCAGCAGGAAGCGGAAGCACAGCGTGCAAAAGCGGATGCGGACCGATACAGCCGTGAACGGGAAGCACAGGGTATTCAGCTGGTTGGTGAAGCGGAGGCGGAAGCAATTCGCGCAAAGGGTATTGCCGAGGCAGAGGCAATGGATAAAAAAGCAGAGGCATACCAGAAATATACCGGAGCTGCCGTGGCGGAAATGCTGATCAAGGTTCTTCCGGATGTGGCAGGTAAGATTGCAGAGCCGTTAACACAGATTGATAAGATCACCGTTATCGGTTCCGGAAATGATTCCAGCAGCATTGATTCTGTGGCCGGAAATGTTCCCGGTGTCATGACGAAGCTGTTTGAATCCATGAAGGAAACGACCGGTATTGATCTTGGTGAAATCGTCAGAGCGAATACATATGATGCCAAGGTCACAAGAAATGTGAATTTCTCCGGAATCCCAGCCAGTGATAACGATACAAATGTTGTGGTACAGGCAGCGGACAGCGTAAGGAAGCAGGATGAAAAAAAGCCTGAAAAACCGGTAAAGCCGGTAGAGGAAAAACCGGTTGAAAAGAAAGCGGACAATGATAAAATGTCCTGGGAAAAATAAAAGAAGAAAGCGAGAACGTGTATGAGTGATAAGTATAGAGAAGCCGGAGTCGATCTGGAAGCCGGATATGAATCCGTTCGTCTGATTAAGAGTCATGTTGCTAGAACAAAGGTGAAGGGAGCAATTGATTCCATCGGAGCCTTTGGCGGTATGTTTGATCTTTCCGTATTAAACATGAAGGAACCAGTTCTGGTAAGCGGAACTGATGGTGTTGGTACAAAACTGCTTGTGGCATTTGAAATGGATAAGCATGACACAGTTGGTATTGATGCTGTGGCAATGTGCGTCAATGATGTTCTGGTACAGGGGGCAGCACCGATCTTCTTCCTGGATTATCTGGCAGTAGGCAAAAATGAACCGAAGAAAATCGAACAGCTGGTAAAGGGTGTAGCAGATGGCTGTGTGCAGGCAGAGTGTGCCCTGATCGGCGGGGAAACTGCCGAAATGCCGGATATGTATGATGTGAAGCATTATGATATTGCCGGCTTCTGTGTGGGTGCCGTGGATAAATGCAATCTGCTGGACGGACAGAAAATCGAGGAAGGCAATGTACTGATCGGTCTTCCAAGTACCGGCGTACATTCCAATGGATTCTCTTTGATCCGCAAGGTATTGTTAAAGGATGCCAAGCTGGATCTGCATAAGGAGTATGAAGAAATCGGAAATCAGAAGCTGGGAGATGTGCTGTTAACACCGACGAAGATCTATGTCAAGGCAATCAAGCATCTGCTAGGTAAGGTTGATATCAAGGGAATGAGTCACATCACCGGAGGCGGCTTCTATGAAAATGTGCCTAGAATGCTGAAGGAAGGACAGGGTGTTACCATTGATACAACAGCTTATCCTCACAAGCCTATCTTTGATATGATTGCGAAATATGGAAATATTCCGATGGATGAAATGTGCAATGTATTCAACATGGGTATCGGCTTTATGATGGCTGTCGATAAAAAAGACGTGGACACCGTACAGAGCCTGTTGAAGGAAATTCATGAGGAATCCTATATCATCGGTGAAGTTACAAATAGTGGAAGCGTGGATGTAAAATGGTAAATATTGCGATTTTTGCGAGCGGAAACGGCTCCAATTTCGAGAATATTATTCAGGAAATAAACAACGGACATGTAAACAATGCAGTCTGCAAGGTTCTGATTATCGATAAGGAGCATGCCTATGCGAAAGAGCGTGCTGAAAAGCTGCATATACCCTGTGTATACGTAAATCCGAAGGCATATGCAGGCAAGGAGCCTTACGAACAGAAAATTCTGAGTATATTGAAGGAGCATCAGGTGGAGCTGATTGTTCTTGCCGGATATATGCGTTTTATCGGTAAGGTCCTGCTGGAAAGCTTTCCAAGACGCATCATCAATCTGCATCCGGCATATCTTCCCAATTTCCCGGGAGCCCACAGTATTCAGGATGCGTATGAGGCAAAGGTCGATTTCACAGGGGTTACCGTTCATTTTGTGGATGAAGGTGTGGATACTGGGGAAATCATCCATCAGGAAAAGATTACGATCGATTCCACCTGGTCACTGGAAACCCTGGAAGAGCATGTGCATGCCCTGGAGTATGACATGTTTCCAAAAGTAATAAAGCATGTATGTAAAATGATAGAAAGCGAGGAAGCATAATGAAGCGAGCATTAGTCAGTGTTTCTGATAAAACAAATCTGGTTCCGTTTGTATCTAGTCTGGAAGAGCTGGGATATGAAATCATCTCTACCGGTGGTACAAAAAAAGCGCTGGAAGCTGCAGGTATCAAGACAATCGGAATTTCTGAGGTAACGGATTTTCCGGAAATCATGGATGGGCGTGTAAAAACACTGCATCCAAAGGTTCACGGAGCATTGCTTTGTGTGAGGGATAACCCTGATCATGTACGACAGATTGAAGAGCTGGGAATCCAGTATATCGATCTGGTATGTGTGAATCTGTATCCATTCAAGGAAACCGTACAGAAGCCGGGTGTCAGTCATGAGGAAATCATTGAGAATATCGATATCGGCGGTCCAAGCATGCTGCGCAGTGCTTCAAAAAATTATAAGTTTATTCCAGTTCTCTGTGATCCGTCAGATTATGATGCTGTAGTAAAGGAGCTGCGTGAAAACGGGGAAACTTCTCTTACAACAAGAGAATACCTTGCAGCGAAGGTATTCCGTCATACCGCAAGCTATGACACGATGATTGCAAGCTATCTGACAGAAAGAACAGGCGAGAAATATCCGGAGAAGTTTACCATCACCTTTGACAAGGTACAGGAGCTTCGCTATGGAGAAAACCCGCATCAGAGTGCTGCTTTCTATAAGGGAATGAATCCACAGTATTCTCTGGCAAATGCAAAGCAGCTGCATGGCAAGGAGCTTTCCTATAATAATATACAGGATGGTAATGCAGCGATTGAAATTTTGAAGGACTTTGAAGGGCAGCCGGCAGTTGTCGGCTTGAAGCATATGAATCCTTGCGGTGTCGGTATCGGAAAAACGATTGAGGAAGCATGGGATAAGGCGTATGAGGCCGATCCGGTTTCTATCTTTGGTGGTATTGTTGCCTTCAATGAACCGATTCATGCGTCAGTGGCAGAAAAGCTGTCTAAAATCTTCCTTGAAATTATTATCGCACCTGCATTTGATGAAGATGCATTTGAAATTCTGTCCAAGAAGAAGAATATCCGTCTGATGCAGCTGGATACCTCATTGGAGGTAAATGCCAAATACAAGGTTACCAATGTAAATGACGGTCTGCTTGTGCAGGATATTGATGATCATAAAATTACAGCAGAGGATCTTCGCTGTGTGACAAACCGCAAGCCAACGGAGGAAGAGCTGGAACAGCTGTTGTTCGCATGGAAGGTGGTCAAGCATGTCAAATCCAATGCCATTGTTCTTGTAAAGGACAATATGACCATTGGTGTCGGTGCCGGTCAGATGAACCGTGTCGGTGCTGCGAAGATTGCCATTGAACAGGCAGGAGAAAAAGCAAAAGGCTCTATTATGAGCTCCGATGCGTTCTTCCCGATGCCGGATACCGTTGAGGAGGCTGTAAAAGCAGGCGTTACAGCTATCATTCAGCCTGGTGGTTCCATTAAGGATCAGCTATCCATTGACGTATGCAATGAGCATGGAATTGCGATGGTTTATACAGGAGTACGACACTTTAAGCATTAAATTATAAAAAGAAAGATAAACAAAGATTTATAATTGAGTAACAATAAGAGTGATAACACCATTTCTGTCGTTGTCACTTTTCTTCTTTTTAAGCCTTTTATATCTTCACCTATACTTAAGAGAATAATTATCTAATTTATTCACTTTCTACAGTCATGTGAATTGATATATAGTAGATATTTCAGAAATTATTTTTTTCATAGCTTATTTATTCAACCTTTTCCTGTCGGTTTATATATTTATCGTCTTGTAAATAATTATGATTTATCACAGAAAGACTAGAGTTATTTCTAAGATGTTTAAGAAGTTCTTGTTCGAAACACATTACTAACTTTTTTGAACCTGGTTTAGGATACTTGTGAGATAATAAAAATGTTTTCCTTTTTGGTAAATCAAGGTGATCGATTGTGATGAAATCTTGCTTTATTAAATGAATATGATCACCAACAATTCTTGATACAATAGCCCAGTCTTCTTTTTCAGTTAGAAATTGATCAAACATAATAGCGCTGCCTATAATAATTTTATAACGATGAAAATAGGGGAAATAACTTCGATGCCAATTTTCAAATTCGGAGGACCATTTTGCGTATATTTCATTCGTATCTATTAAATCGTTGATTTGATGTGACTTAGCAAACAGAGAATTTTTATGGCAGATAAAAACCATATTTTCCTCAAATAACGGCTTGGAGATCACATTTGGCTCATGATGCTCCGTGTACACAATAGCTAAATCTGTAGTGTGATTGGCGACTTGCTGATGAGCTTCTGTAGAATGCTCTGTTTGAGAATGTATCATGATATTTTTATATTTTTTTGCAAAACCCGTATAGATACAGGGTAATAAATAATAATTTAAAATGCTATTTGCAGTTATTTTGAATGTCTGCATCCGCTGAAAATTGGAAATGTTTTTCACATCGTTATAAAGAGCCAACCATTGTTGAGCAATAGGCAGAAAATATTCGCCTTCTTCTGTTAAACTGATACGTTTATAGCCTCTAGCACGATGAATCAGTTGCACATTTAATGTTTCTTCTAAGTGCTTAATCCGATTACTTGCTGAGCTTTGGCTGATAAATAACTGATTAGCTGCAGCTGAGATACTTTGTAATTCAATAACTTTAATAAATGTGATAATTTCATCTATATTCATATAATCCTCCTTAATATCTGTATTACACATATTATATACATGAAATAACTGTTATTCAAATATATTGAAATATTTTATAATATGAATGTGAATAGGCCAATTCATAACAGTATGAAGAGGATTAAATAAATGAACTATAAGGAAATGGTAAACCAGATATTATCGCATATCGGAGGAACCGATAATGTTGCTAACGTCTCTCATTGTATGACACGATTGAGATTCGTATTATTGGATGAAGAAAAAGTTGAAAGGGAAGAAATTGAGAAAATTGATGGGGTAATAGGAAGTACGTTTGGGGCAGGTCAGTATCAAATCGTTTTAGGAAAACATTTAGATAAAGTATTTGAGGAATTAATGAAAAATTATGATTTTGAAGATGCTGATTCAGAAAATACAGTGAAAAAGATAAAACAACCATTGAATTTCAAAACTATCGGTAAAGCAATCATTGATTATATGTCCGGTTCAGTTAGTCCAGTTATTACAGGGTTGATGGCAGGTGGTATCTTAAAATTATTCTTATACTTCGCTACTATGCTATTTTCTGGTATTGAAGAAAACTCTACATATGTACTGATTTCAATAATTGCAAATACACCATTTTATTTTATGCCTATCCTGGTAGCATATGGTGCCAGTAGAAAATTGGATTGTTCTCCTGTTTTACCAATGATATTAGCTTGTACACTTATTGATCCAAGTTTTATTGCATTAGAGGGAAACCAAAACCTTTTTGGATTAGATGTGCCGTTATTAAGCTATTCTACCACTGTTATTCCGGCAATGTTATCAACGTTTGTTGTATACTATGTTGAAAAATTCTTCAATCAAATCGTGCCTGGGATTATTAAAAATGTAATGTCGTTACCTTTGACCTTCTTAGTTTCATTTATAATCACTATAGTTTTCTTGGCACCTTTAGGAAATACAATAGGAAATTACGTTGTCAATGGCTTGGGATGGCTAAACAGTTTTGCAGCTCCATTGTCACTAGGCGTTCTTGCAGCACTCTTGCCATTTATGATCATGGCAGGTGTTCATACTTTGGTTGCGCCTTTTATGCTTGAAAATTTTAGTTCTTTAGGTTTTGATCCATTATTCAGACCGGCTCTATTACTTCAATTGTTGGCGGTAGGTGGTGCAGCATTTGGTGTTGCATTTAGACAAAAAGAAAAATCCAAACGAGTAGATATGGTTTCAATTGGAGTTTCAGCGATTGTTGCAGGGATTACAGAGCCTGGAATATTTGGTGTCAATATGAAATACAAATCTGCGATGATTGGTTGTACGATAGGAGCATTCGTTGGGGGGATCACTGGTGGACTACTTGGAATAAAAGCGTTCGTTATGACCAAAAACACAATTTTGGCTTTGCCGGTTTTCCAAGATACGATAGTTGCAGCAGCAATAGCATGTATTACGACGATAACAATTTCTTTTATTGTTACATACATCCTTTATAAGGATAAACGTATGAAGAATGAAAAAAGTTTGACAAAGGACAATATCATAAAGCCCATTGCAGAAGGTCAAAGAATTTCTATTGAAGATGTAAAAGATCAAGTGTTTTCTAAAAAATTAATGGGTGAAGGCATTGCATTTATACCAAATGGCAATCAAATTTATGCACCATTTGACGGAACTATCGTAACAGTATTTCCTACAAAACATGCTTACGGTGTTAAACGGAATGATGGATTGGAAGCAATCATACATATCGGTATAGTTTGAATTTAACGGTTGCCGGATAGACATTGAATATGTCAGTCGGTAACTCTAAAATGTGTGTGATTACATCTTCTGCGGTTGCGGTTTCAAATACAATGCTGATGTAATCAATCTTAACGGATAAATTTTCGTGTGTTGCGATACTTCATTACTCCTTTCGTATGCCCCGATTTTTTGCGGGGTATAAATTGCATTTTTTCCTTTATTTATCACAGTTTCTAGGTACTATGACATGTATACGCAGGGCGGTGTTACATATACGCCCTCTGCGAACGCCGAAAGGCGTTCCCTTTCCAAAAGGAACTGTCTGTCCGAAACACGTCTGGAGGACGTGCCCCGTCCAGCCAGCCCTTTTGAAAACCCAATTTCCAGTCGGATAGTCCATGCTTATTCATGTTATCAAAGCGAAAACAACTCATTTATATGCTTATTCAAGCGTGTGATTGACCCTAGCGTGCTTAATCGCTCTATATGATACGATAATAACGCTATTAGAATTACTTGTCAATATATTTTTCTTGACTTTATACAAAATAATAAGTATGATAGGTTTATAAATAACATAAAAAGTAACGAAAGGAGCGGTTATACTAAGTTATGGAACGTTATATAAAGAAAATGAGTTTTTTGGGAGAGAACATACAGACTATAAGAAAACACAGGGGAATGAAACAGCAGGAGCTTGCAGACGCAATCGGTATCAATATGCAGAGCCTTTCCAAGATTGAACGAGGGGTAAACTATCCGACCTTTGACACGCTGGAAAAGATAATGGACGTGCTGGAAGTAACGCCCAATGAATTGCTGTCGGGGGAATGGCAGTTTGTTCAGCAGGCGGAAAAGGAAGTCTGCCGGTTTTTGAGAACAGAAGAACGCCTAAACGCAGAATTGAAACATGGACATTATGATAACTTCTTTGACAGCGAGGAAGAGTGGCTGGAATATGAGTTGGAACAGTTGCGGAAATATATCACAGACTATATCAACGCAACGGACATACAAGCGTCCGACCTTTACCCAATCAAGGAATTTATCCAGCATTTGAAATTTCAGAAAGTATTAGCCCGTTATGATGATTTATACAGCATGGATATGTTTGGGGAAAGCACAGACGGACACAAGTACGGTACGCCTTATCAGGTTGTAAAGAGGATAAGCACAGGTTCAAAAGAAGATATGGAACTTTTACGGGAAGTATTAAAGATTAGCGATTTTGACAACGAGGACGAGTAATCTTTTTCCTCTATGCAGAAGATACAGTAAACAAAAAGCCCAGATCAAGAGTGCAAGCACCACTTCTAAAGAAGTGGCAGGCTCTTGACAGGGCTTTTTCTTTTCTGTTTGTGGTGGACAAGAGGAAATAAGGTGTAGTGTCATGAGTTGATACTACATAAGGACGAGAACTGGAAAATCATAAAATAAAAGATAAGGCTTGCATTCTGTATTTTTGTAAAATTGCATATTGACAAGCATAAAATACTAAGATATACTTTAATCAGACCAACGGTTTGTAT